>ENA-UOWO01005576-UOWO01005576.1-activated-sludge-metagenome-genome-assembly--contig:-NODE-5576-length-13299-cov-5.201827_pt1 | contig 13299 bp, 10 predicted proteins | sample MGYA00238148_ERZ761564 | MGnify/ENA primary metagenome ERZ761564 (study PRJEB28885, sample SAMN05720194) | activated sludge metagenome | isolation source: Anaerobic digester | place: USA...
GCCAAAACCAGATTTGTATATTTATTTGTATCAAAATACGGAACGATTGCTTCAAAATATTAAGTTGCGTGGTAGAAGTTATGAGCAAGAAATTCCAGCTGAATACTTAGAAAAAATCAACAGTGGTTATTTGGATTATATTAAATCACAAAAAGATTTGAATGTCTTAATCATTGATGTTTCGAATAAAGATTTTCTTCAAAATCAGGAAGATTATGCTTTTATTTTAGAAGAAATTCAGAAAAAACTTCAATAAACAATTATCTTTTTAAACTGAAATGTCCTTTTTTCTCCGGTAGAGTAGCATCAATTATTGCCGAAAACCAATAATCATCACTTTGCAATAATTTTCCATTAAGCGTTCCATCCCAAAGTGGATTTTGAGAATTTAAAATGGAGATTAATTTTCCGTATCTATCAAAAATTGAAATTTTCGGGTTATTATAAAAACTCATCCCTTTAATAGTCCAATAATCATTAAATCCGTCGCCGTTTGGAGTAAAAACAGATGGATAAACAATATGTGAAAAAGGGAAATCATCAAAACCACAATTGTTTTTGTCGTTTACATATGCAACATAAATTCCTCCAGTTGGAAGGTAAAAAGTGTTTGACGATTGATAGTTAATTCCGTCAATTGAATATTCAAAATCGCCTGGATTGGTTTCAATTGTGGCAAAATTATTTAAAATAGTAACATTTGAAATAATTGGCGATTCATATACGTTTACAATAAAGTTTTGAGTGATTGAACATCCAAAACTATTTGTGATTTTTACTAAAAAAGTTGCTTCTATTGATGCCAAAATACTTTGAGATAATTCACCTGTTGACCATTCATAATCCATTCCAGAAATTCCTGCGGTCAATGTTATTTCATCATCTTCACAAATTGTAATTTCAACATCGCTTACCGATGGTGGATTTTGATTTACAGTTACATTTACAGTCGTTCTAGGTGTTGAAAAACAGTTGTTATTGTCTGATTCTACATAATAGGTTGTTGATGAGTTTAGAACTGGAGTTGTAAAAGGATTTCCTGTAAAAATAGGAGTTGATGACGCTAAATCATCATACCATTTAACTATTCCAATTGAACTATTTGCGTTTAGTGAAACCGAATTTCCTTCACAAATTGGAATCGTAGCGTTGATGTTTAAAACAGGTCTTTCAAAAACGGTTACTGTTAATGGTGTTCGGTTAAAAGTTGTACAGCCAACTGGAAAAGCATCTAAATAATAAGTTGTACTTATATTTAATATTGGTGTTGTAAATGAATCTCCAGTTGCAATTGGAGTTCCGCCAGTTTGAGTATCATACCAAGAAATAGTTCCGTCAGTTGCTGTTGCATTTAATGTTACCGAATCGGCATCACAAATACCATAGCTACTAACTGGATTTATTGCAGGAATTGTAATTGTTGAACTTGCAGAAATATTTAAAACTGGATCGCCAGGCATTCCGCCATATTCAACGATATAACCTTTTGGTTGATAATCTCCGCTTGCTCCGCCAACGTTAGATAAATCATTCCATGAGCCAGGAATTCCAACACCTGGCGCAGTTATGTGAGCATAGTCTTCATCGTTTGCATTATTTGGTTCTGCATTGTTCCATTTTGCAAAAGAAGAGGTAAATCCATTTATTCCACCATTCCAAAAAATGTTTCCAATTTCTGGTCCAGTCATCCATCTCCAAACTCCTTCGATTTGTTCATCACTACCGCCAATCCATCCTGCGCCAGCTGCTTGTTCGCCTGAAAGTTGTGCTTCGTCAGCAGAAGTTATTGTTGCTAAATAACCTTGAAGTCCATAATAAGTGCTGTTTTCGGCTGCGATTTTAGCATTTGACCAAGTAATTCCAACATTGGGAACATATTGATAATAATGATCAGTTGAAGGTAAGTAATTTGCTTGACCAATTGTAATAGAAAAAGTTCTAGTTCCTGATGGATTTGTTGCATTATTTTGAAAGACAATATCTTTAACTGCTGCAATAATTTCTGGATAAGTTGGCTGACTAGTAACACCAATCAAGGTTAATTTTCCAGCGGCTTGATTCCAACTTGAAGTTATGTTTGGATGAATTCCAGTTAATGTTAAAATATCTTGTCCGTTTACATATCCTGAAGAAATTTGAATATAAATGGCATCAATTCCTGGATCATCAGGATCGACAATATTAAAATCGGTAACAATTTTAGTTAGAGTTTGCGGACAATAGATTTGATTTCCTGTTGCCGTTAAAACTGGAGCAACATTTGCAAGCGGTTTTCTTGGCTTGTTTTTTTTCCAAAAATGAGTTTGCAACTGATTAATTTTCAACGAGTCATTCGTTGGGTTGTGTCCGAAAAAAAATTGAAAGAAAAATAAAAAGAGTAAAACCGTTTTTTGCATCGCTAAAAATAGAGAAAATAAATTGTATAAACTCTTAATAAAATGGTAATGAAATGTTAGAATTTCATTTTTTGAAATAAATCCCAAACCACAATTCCAGCGCTTACTGAAATGTTTAATGAATGTTTGGTTCCCAATTGAGGAATTTCAATTGTTCCATCACAAAGTTCAATTGCTTTTTGATTTACGCCATATACTTCATTTCCAAAAACTAAAGCATATTTTTTTTCTTTTTCTACTTTGAAATTTTGGAGAAATGTAGCGTTTTCTACTTGTTCAATAGCATAAACGGCTATCATTTCATTTTTAAGTTTTTCAATTACAGCAAGAACATTTTCCTGATATTCCCAAACAACGGTTTCAGTTGCGCCAAGAGCAGTTTTGTGAATTTCTTTATTTGGTGGAATGGCAGTTATACCGCAGAGATAAATTTTTTCAATCAAAAAAGCATCGGAAGTTCTGAAAACTGAACCAATATTGTGAAGACTTCTAATATCATCGAGAATAATGATGATGGGCGTTTTTTTAGCTTCTTTAAAATCGGCAATTGATTTTCGCTCTAGTTCTTTATTTTCTAGCTTTCTCATTTTTGAAATTTTTTGCAAATATATTCAAAAAAAACTCTCGTCTCATTTTTAACAACGAGACGAGAGTTTTTCAAACCTAGTATAATAATTAACTTTTTGTTGGTTCAACTGTTGGAGCGTTATCAACAACTGTTCCTTTTATAGTAAGAACTTTTGGAGTTTCAGAAGCATTTGAAGTTACAGTTACTGTTTTTGTAAAAGCACCAACTCTGTTAGTGTCATATTTTACTCCAATAGTAGCTTTTGCACCTGGAGCAATTGCACCTTCTGGTTTTGTTGGAACAGTACAACCACATGAACCTTGAGTGTTTGTGATTGTTAATGGTTTTGTTCCATTGTTAGTTAAAACAAATTCTCTTTTTCCTTCAGAACCTTTAGAGATTGTTCCATAATCAATAGTTTCGCTTTCGAAAACTAATCCAGCACCATCAACTTTTGGAGTTTCGATTTTAGCAACTTCTTTTTTTACAGCTTTTTTTACTGTTTGAGCGTTTGTAGTTGCAACACCGAAAACTGTTATTGCAGCTAATAAAATTATTTTTTTCATTTTAAAAAGTTTTTAAGTTATAGGACAAAACTATTTAAATTTTCATTGTGGGATTTATTTTTTGCCTTAATTTTAAATTAATTTTTTTTAAGTTATCTATTCACTCTAAAATATTTAAATTCGCTTTCTCATAAATTTAAATTCAAAATCCATTGTCTGCTAAAGAAATTCAACCGAAAGAAACGCCTTTAATGAAACAATACAACGAGATAAAAAGAAAATATCCCGATGCTTGTTTGCTTTTTAGAGTTGGTGATTTTTATGAAACTTTTGGAGAAGATGCCATTCGGGCATCAAAAATTCTTGGAATCGTTTTAACTAAACGTGGTGCAGGAAGTGAAACGGAAACGGCTTTGGCAGGATTTCCGCATCATTCGTTGAATACTTATTTGCCAAAATTGGTAAAAGCTGGACTTCGAGTAGCAATTTGTGATCAATTAGAAGATCCAAAAATGACTAAAACCATTGTGAAACGAGGTGTAACCGAATTGGTAACACCAGGAGTTTCTATGAATGATGAGGTTTTACATTCTAAGTCTAATAATTTTTTAGCTTCAGTTTATTTTGGAAAAAAACAATTAGGCGTTTCTTTTCTCGATGTTTCGACTGGTGAATTTCTTACTTCGCAAGGAAATGAGGAATACATTGATAAACTATTGCAGAATTTTCAACCAAGCGAAATATTAATTCAAAAAAATAATAAAACTGCTTTTAAACAAAGTTTTGGTGACAATTTCAATGTCTTTTATTTAGAAGATTGGGTTTATAAAGAAGATTATGCTCAAGAAATATTGACTAATCATTTTCAAACTAATTCGTTAAAAGGTTTTGGTATAGAAGAATTGCCCGATGGAATTGTAGCTTCTGGAGCAATTTTATATTATTTATCCGAAACACAACACAATAGAGTTCAGCATATTACAAATATTCAAAGAATAGCTGAAGATGCTTATGTTTGGATGGATCGATTTACAATTCGAAATTTAGAATTATATCACAGTCACTCTCAAAATGCGGTCACACTTCTTGATGTGATTGATAAAACGCTTTCGCCAATGGGTTCAAGATTGTTGAAACGTTGGTTAGCATTGCCTTTAAAAGATATTCATAAAATTAGAAATCGACATGAAGTTGTTTCTTATTTGAAGGAAAACCAAGAAATTCTTCAAAAGATTCAATATCAAATTAAACAAATTTCAGATTTAGAACGATTAATTTCGAAAGTTGCTGCTGGTAAAATTTCACCGCGAGAAATAATTTATCTCAAAGAATCATTAGATGCAATTATTCCCATAAAAAATTTGGCGTTAGAGAGTAAACAAGAAGCTGTTCGAATTATCGGCGATAGTTTTCATGCTTGTGATTTGCTTCGCGAAAAGATAAAAACAACACTAAATCAAGATGCACCAGTAGCTATTGCCAAAGGAAATGCAATTGCAACAGGAGTTCATCCTGAGTTGGACGAATTGCGAAAAATTGCCTTTTCTGGAAAAGAGTTTTTGGAAGGAATTGAAAAAAGAGAATCGGAACTAACAGGAATTTCTTCCTTAAAAATTTCATTCAATAATGTTTTTGGTTATTATATCGAAGTTCGAAATACACACAAAGATAAGGTTCCAGCAGAATGGATTAGAAAGCAAACCTTAGTTAATGCCGAAAGATATATCACCGAAGAATTAAAAGAATACGAATCAAAAATTCTTGGTGCTGAAGAAAAAATCCACCAAATAGAAGGACAATTATTCGAACAGTTGGTTAATTGGATTTCAACTTACATTAAACCAGTTCAGTTAAACGCTAATTTAGTTGCACAGTTGGATTGCTTAACTTCGTTTGCTCAACTAGCAATAGAAAACAACTATGTTTGCCCAATTCTTGATGAAACTTTCGACTTAGAAATAAAAGAAGGTCGTCATCCAGTAATCGAAAAGCAATTGCCTGTTGGTGTTCCTTATATTTCAAATGACGTTTTTTTAGATAGAGAAACTCAACAATTAATTATGATTACTGGTCCAAACATGTCTGGTAAATCAGCTATTTTAAGACAAACTGCTTTGATAGTTCTCTTGGCTCAAATGGGAAGTTTTGTTCCAGCAGAAGCAGTAAGAATGGGCGTTGTTGATAAAATATTTACAAGAGTTGGCGCTAGTGATAATATTTCAATGGGTGAATCTACTTTTATGGTTGAGATGAATGAAACGGCTTCGATTTTGAATAACATTTCCGATAGAAGTTTAGTTTTGTTAGATGAAATTGGTCGAGGAACAAGTACGTATGATGGAATTTCAATAGCTTGGGCAATTGCAGAGTTTCTTCATGAGAATCCAGCTAGAGCAAAAACTTTGTTTGCTACACATTATCACGAATTGAATGAAATGAGTGAATTATTACCGCGTATTCAAAACTATAATGTGTCAGTTAAAGAATTAAAGGATACTGTTTTATTTATTAGAAAATTGGTGAAAGGCGGAAGTGCTCATAGTTTTGGAATTCATGTTGCAAAAATGGCTGGAATGCCACAAACGGTTATTCAAAAAGCGCAAAAACTACTTAAAAAATTAGAAAAAAATCATTCAAACGAATCGCTTAATGGAATTAAGAGCGCTAAAGATGATATGCAATTAAATATTTTCAGTCTTGATGATCCTTTATTAGAAGAAATTAGAGAAGATATTCTTGCCCTTGATATAAATACTTTGACTCCAGTAGAAGCTTTAATGAAGTTAAATGAGTTGCGAAAAATGTTGCAAAAAAAATAACTTTCTGCTATTGATTTTGCAATCAAGCATTTATCTTAGCTTGAATTTTTTTTCTAAAAAAAGGTTTGCATTATTCAATTTTAGTATTACATTTGCATCCGCAATACTGAACAAGTATTGATGTTCAAACAAATTTTGAGAATGCGAAAATAGCTCAGTTGGTAGAGCGCGACCTTGCCAAGGTCGAGGTCGCGGGTTCGAGCCCCGTTTTTCGCTCAACTATCATAAATGCTCGGATGGTGAAATTGGTAGACACGCTGGACTTAAAATCCAGTGAACAGCAATGTTCGTGCGGGTTCAAGTCCCGCTCTGAGTACAAAAGCTTCAAACTATGTTTGGAGCTTTTTTTATTTAAAAAAATGGGAACATTTGTAATTACAAAAAGACAAAATGGATATTATAAATATGAATTTACCTCAAGAAAAGGTAAGACAATATTTGTAAGCAATGATTTTGAATTGCGATTTGAATGTGAAGAAGATATTGAAGTGTTGAGAAATGCAATTGAAAGTGCCTTTTTTATGAAGTTTAAATCTAAAAATGGAAAACTGTTTTTTAAAATTATAGTAAACGAAAAGCAAATAGCCGTTAGCAGAAAATATTCTACACAATTCTTACTTCAAAAAGGAATTGATGAAATAGTTAGAACTATTTCAAAATCAGAAGTGCTTGATTTTACTATTCAAGATTTTGTTTTTCCTCCAGCTGAGAATATTTTTGATAGTATTCCTTAAGTATAATGCAAAAAAAAGCCCTGCAATGCAGAGCTTAAAACTAGAATTAAATTCTAATTATTTTTTTACAGCGTCAGCAGCAGCTTCAACTTTCTCACCAGCAGCTTCAACAGCAGCAGCAGCAGTATCAACAGCAGCAGCAGCAGTATCAACAGCAGCAGCAGCAGTATCTACAACTTCAGTAGCAGTTGAGTCAACAGCTTCAGTAGCAGCAGCGTCAGTTTGTTTACAAGAAACTACAGTTAATGTAGCGATAACAGCTAAACTTAAAAATACTTTTTTCATCTTACTTAATTATAAAAGGTTAATTATTAATTCGGAGCAAAGATATAAATTTTTTTATTTCGAAAAACTTTTATTTAACTTTTTTTAAAATCTCTAACTTTGAATTCCGATTTTTATTTAACAATAATTGTGCCAAACTTTATTTTTTAACTTATTTTTTTGATTTTGGGTAAATTATTTTTAATTCGTCTATAATATTCTGAGCACCAGCAAACTTATCGATGATAAATAATATGTATCGAGCATCAACCATAATATTTCTACAAATTTCAGGCGAATAATAAATATCACTCATCGTTCCTTCCCAAACTCTATCAAAATTTAAGCCAATTAAATTTCCATTAGCGTCTAATGCTGGACTTCCTGAATTTCCGCCTGTTGTATGATTTGTTGCTATAAAACAAACTGGCATTTTTCCTTTGTGGCTGTATTTTCCAAAATCTTTTGTGTTATACAAATCGATTAATTTCTTTGGAACATCAAATTCATAATCGCCAGGAACATATTTTTCCATCACACCATCAAGATACGTTACAGCATCATAAGTTACAGCATCATTTGGCTTGTAACCTTTTACTTTTCCGTATGTTACACGCAAAGTACTGTTAGCGTCAGGAAAAATTCGTGCTGATTTTGGGCTTAATTCCAAAATAGCTTTCATATACGTTCTTTGCGTAGCAATATTTTTCAAATTGATTTCATCAAATTTTGGTACCACACTTTTTGTGTAAGAATCCGCCATTGCTTTCAAAATCTGATAACCTTTGTCGTTATTGATTTTTTCTAAAACCGTTTTAGAATCGCCTTCCAACAAACTTCTGAAATCTTGAAGATTTGTAAGTTTTGAGTTGGTGTAAACATCGTTTGCTAATTTATTGGCGTCTAAATTCTTCAATTCATTTGGCAAAAATTGACTTGGTAATCTTTTTGCATAAATAGCAATCAACTGTTCAAATACGTTTTTGTCAACCGTTGGATTGAAATCTTTGTAGAAGGCATCAATTCCTTTTGATAAATTATTTTTTCTATCGGTAAAAGCTTGCTCGCCTTTGGTTGTCAAAAGTTGTTCTAATTGATACAAACGATAACCATTTTGCAATAATTCGGTGTTTCGCATCGCAACTTCAGAGAATAAATCTCTTGCCAAAGCATAATCTTTTATTTCAGTATAATTTTTCTCGAAATCGCTTAGTAAATTACCATATTCAGCTTGTTTTCCAGCTTTGATTACTTTTTCTTGGAATTCTTTTTCAAATTTTTGTTTTACACCAATAGCATTTGATTTTTTCAAACCTTTGGTTTCGCCAATCCATTTTTTCCAATAATTAGCAACTGAAGCATATTTGGAAGCATATTGAATTTTGATGGCATTGTCTTTTCGCATAAAACCATCTTGCACTTTCAAAGCTGCATCACGAACTTCAATTTTTGCCGGATTTGTAGTGTTTACAATTTGTTCCACGGCAACAGCAGGCAAATATTCCTGAGTTCTTCCAGGATAACCCATAACCATCGTAAAATCATTTTCCGAAATTCCTTTGGCAGAAATAGGGAAGAAGTGTTTTGGTTTGTATGGAACGTTGTCTTTTGAATATTCCGCTGGACGATTATTTTTGTCCGCATAAATTCTAAATAACGAAAAATCTCCAGTATGTCTTGGCCAAACCCAGTTATCAGTGTCTGAACCAAATTTTCCAATCGAACTTGGTGGCGCACCAACCAATCGAACATCTTTGTAGTTTTCGGTTACAAATAATAAGTATTGATTTCCGTCATAAAACGTTTTGATACTATTTTCTTGCCATGATTCTTTAGGCAAAGTTTTAGTTAATGAACTGATGTTCGCCTGAATTTTTTTCTGTTTTTCAGCCTCAGATGTCATTGTTTCTGTTCCTTTTAGAACTTTAGTTGTTACATCTTCAATTTTGATGATAAATGTTACATATAAATCTTTGTTAGGCAATTCTTCGTCCATTTTATAAGCCCAAAAACCATTGGTCAAATAATCATTTTCCACCGTTGAATGACTTTGAATATTGTCGTAACCACAGTGATGATTGGTTAAAAGCAAACCTTTATCCGAAATCATTTCGGCAGTACAACCGCCATCAAAATGAGGAACAGCATCTTTTAAACTCGATTTGTTAACCGAATAAATGTCTTCGGCAGAAATTTTCATGCCAAGATTTTTCATTTCGCTTTCGTTCATTCCTTTTAATAACGAAGGAATCCACATTCCGCCTTGTTGCGCTTGTGTTTGAATGAAAACGAATAGTAATAGTAATTTAATGTATTTCATTTTTGATGAATTTTATGGGTTGCAAGATAGGTTTTTGCTTCTTTTTTGGAAATTAATTTAAGGTTTCATTAAGAATATGATTCATTATGGTTTGCGTCGCACCTTTATTCATTTGGACAAACGTTTCACAAATATGTCCTTTTTCGTGACGAATGTCTTCGTTTGAAATCAAATTATCAAAAGCTTCGTTCAATTCGTTTTGGTTTTTAATGGAAATACAACCTTCTTGATGAACCAAAGCAGTTGCTTCGGCAAAATGAGAATAATTTGGTCCAACAATAATCGGAATACCAAAAGTTGCTGGTTCTAAAAGATTATGAACACCAGGATTTCCAAATCCGCCGCCAACATAAGCAATATCAGCGTATGAATATATTTTGGTTAAAATTCCAATAGTATCTATGATAAAAACATTGAAATTTGATAAATCTATGTCGTTTTTCTCTGAAAATAAAACTGTTTTTTTTGTTATTTGGGATTTGAGATTTGAAATTTGTTCTTCCTTTATATTATGCGGCGCAATAATAAATTTAATTTCTTCCGAAGACTGATTGATATAATTTATCAATAATTCTTCGTCTTTTGGCCATGAACTTCCAATGACAATTGTCGTTTTGTTGTCTTTAAATTGTTCAATAAAATCCAAAGAATTATCGCGTTCCAAAATCGAAACTACTCGGTCAAATCGCGTATCGCCCGAAATTTTCACATTCTGAAATCCTAAGCTTTGCAGTAGTTTTTTGGAACTTTCGTTTTGCACAAAAAAGTAATCAAATGTTTTTAGCGCCTTTCGATAAAATCCGCCATACCATTTGAAAAATGCCTGATTTTCTCTGAAAATTCCCGAGATTAGATAAGTTGTAATATTCGATTTTTTTAGTTCATTCAAATAATTTGGCCAAAATTCATATTTGATAAAAAAAACCATTTCAGGATGAATGAGTTTCAGAAATTTTTCAGCATTCGATTTGGTATCCAAAGGCAAATAAACAGTAGCATCAGCAATAGTATTGTTCTTCCGAACTTCATATCCCGAAGGCGAAAAAAAAGTAACCACAATTTTATGATTGGGAAATTTATCTTTAATTTTTTCCATCACGGGCAAACCTTGTTCAAATTCGCCCAATGATGCTGCATGAAACCAAATTGTTTTATCGGAAGGTTTGATTTTGTCTTCCAAGGTTTGAAAAACCAATTTTCTGCCATTGACAAAAAGTTTTATTTTCGGACTGAAAACAGCGACAATTTTTATACCTAAACCTGCAATTTGAACTAAGAGATTGTAAAGAAAAAACATAACTTATGAATTGTGACGCTAAAATACATCAGTTTGTAGAATTTTCATTGGAATAAGTCATTAAATTAGTAGTTTTGCTTGACTTTAATTTACTTTTCAATGAGAAAAATTCAAATGGTTGACCTTAAAAGTCAATACGAAAAAATAAAAGATACTGTAAACGCTTCTATTCAAGAAGTTTTAGATACTACAACATACATCAATGGACCATTGGTTCATGAATTTCAAAAAAATCTGGAGCAATACCTCGATGTAAAACACGTTATTCCATGTGCAAACGGAACTGATGCCTTGCAAATTGCCATGATGGGATTGGATTTAAAACCTGGTGATGAAGTTATTACTGCCGATTTTACGTTTGCTGCAACCGTTGAAGTAATTGCTTTGCTACAATTAACGCCTGTTTTGGTTGATGTTGATTTAGTAAATATGAATATTTCTATTGAAGCCATAAAAAAAGCCATTACACCAAAAACAAAAGCCATCGTTCCGGTACATTTGTTTGGTCGTGCTGCGAATATGGAAGCGATTATGAGAATAGCCAACGAGCATAATTTATATGTTATTGAGGATAATGCTCAAGCTATCGGAGCCAATTGTAAATTTTCTGATGGTACAAAAAAGAAAGCTGGAACTATCGGTCATGTAGCTTCAACTTCATTTTTTCCAAGTAAAAACTTAGGTTGTTATGGCGATGGTGGAGCAATTTTTACCAATGACGACGAACTAGCACATAAAATTCGCGGAATTGTAAACCATGGAATGTATGTTCGATACCATCACGACGTAGTTGGTGTAAATTCCCGTTTGGATAGTATTCAAGCAGGAGTTTTGAATGCCAAATTACCTTTACTTGATGAGTATGGAAAAGCCAGACAAGATGCGGCAAGAAAATATTCGGCTGCTTTTGAAGGACATCAGCACATTGTTGCGCCAACAATTTGTGATATTTGCGATTGTCATGTTTTTCATCAATATACATTGCGAATTACCAATGGAAAACGCGATCAATTGATGGAACATTTGCAGGCGAAGCAAATTCCATGTGCGATTTATTATCCAATTCCGTTGCATAGTCAAAAAGCGTATGTTGATAGTCGCTACAAAGAAGAAGATTTTCCAGTAACCAATCAGTTGGTGAAAGAAGTAATTTCTTTGCCAATGCACACAGAATTAGACGATGAACAAATTAAGTTTATTACAGATAGTGTTTTAGAATTTTTTGCAAAATAATAGAGAATAAATCTTGGGATAAAAGACAAATAGGCGATAATCTATTCGTTTTTTATATAATCTAAAAATAGAAAAATGAAAAAAGTATTAGTAACTGGCGGATTAGGATTTATTGGTTCGCACACCGTAGTTGAACTACACAATGCAGGTTTTGAAGCTATTATTATTGATAATTTGTCTAATTCTTCTATCAGTGTTTTGGATGGAATAGAACGAATTATTGGAAAAAAACCAGTTTTTGAAAACCTTGATTTAAGAGATAAAGCTTCGGTTCAAAGTTTCTTTACAAAATATAATGATGTTGTTGGTGTAATCCATTTTGCTGCAAGTAAAGCGGTTGGCGAAAGTGTTGAAAACCCTTTGTTGTATTATGAAAACAATATCAATGCATTGGTTTACATACTTCAAGAATTATCAAAAATGGCTGAAGCTAATTTTATTTTCAGTTCATCATGTACTGTTTATGGTCAAGCCGAAAAAATGCCAATTACTGAAGATGCTTCAATACAAACCGCAATGTCTCCTTATGGAAATACAAAACAAATAGGAGAAGAAATTATTACTGATACGGCAAAAGTTACTCCGATAAATTCAATTTTATTGCGTTATTTTAATCCAGTTGGAGCACATCCAACGGCTGAAATTGGCGAATTACCAATTGGTGTTCCACAGAACTTGATGCCGTTTATAACACAAACAGGAATAGGTTTGCGTGAGCAGCTTTCGGTTTATGGTGATGATTATCCAACACCAGATGGAACAGCAGTTCGTGATTATATTCACGTAGTTGATTTAGCAAAAGCACACGTTGTAGCAATGCAACGATTATTGAACAAGCAAAATCTTGAAAAAGTAGAAACCTTCAATCTTGGAACTGGAACTGGAAGTTCGGTTCTTGAGGTTATTACTGCATTTGAAAAAGTATCAGGTAAAAAATTACCTTATAAAATAGTTGGTAGAAGAGAAGGTGACATTACTTCGGCTTATGCAAATACCGACAAAGCCAATCAAGTTTTAGGTTGGAAAGCAGAACTAACTTTAGAGGAAAGTCTTGCTTCTGCATGGAAATGGGAACAAAAAATTAGAAGTTAATAGAACAATAATTATTATAAAAAATAAAAGTTTGGATTTTGTCCAAACTTTTATTTTTTATGCTGTTTTA
>ENA-UOWO01005577-UOWO01005577.1-activated-sludge-metagenome-genome-assembly--contig:-NODE-5577-length-13296-cov-4.584321_pt1 | contig 13296 bp, 5 predicted proteins | sample MGYA00238148_ERZ761564 | MGnify/ENA primary metagenome ERZ761564 (study PRJEB28885, sample SAMN05720194) | activated sludge metagenome | isolation source: Anaerobic digester | place: USA...
TTTGTCGGCCTTGGATCATGCTCATCGCCATGAGGTAATCCATCGCAATCTGACTACGGATGCACTACTGATAACCAAAGGGGGACAAGCGCGCGTTACTGGTTTCGATTTTGCCCGGGTTGGCAAAAATCGCACCTCGACGATTGCTGATCAGATTGTAGATGACCTCGATGCAGCTTACCAATCTCCAGAGTGCTTTAAGGACCCTTCCCAGGCGAGCATTGCCTCTGATTTATATGCCGCTGGCCTAATTTTTTATGAACTGTTAACTGGTGAATTGCCTTTTGAAAATGTTGATCAGATGATGGAGGCTGATGGCAAATTTCCGATGAAACCTACGGAGCATAAACCGGACTTACCCAATGGGATCGACGAATGGTTACAGATGTTCTGTGAGTTTGATCCGGAAGATCGTTATGCCAGTGCAGCTATTGCCAGGAAAGCCTTAGATGATCTGATTTTACCTGAAGCCAAGAATAATTCCACACCTGTCGCAGGTAGTCCATTGTCAGAAACACCAAAGTTCCCGGATGATTTGACTAATTTACCGCAGGATTTTATTTTGGCAGATCGATTTCGCATTCAAAAGAAATTAGGAAGTGGAGGTTTCGGAGTAGCCTATAAGGTATTTGATTCCTTGGGTGATGTAGTACGGGTTATCAAGTTGGTGACGAAAGACCGTCGAAGTATTTATGAGCGCTTACGCCGAGAATATAAAACTCTCACTAACCTACCAGAGCATCCTCACGTTGTAAAGGTTGTTTGGGCAGACAGGATGACTGATGCTAAGCAGACACCATATATTGTTTTTGACTACGTGGAAGGTCTTGATGTTTCAGGTCTGATCGAGGCGGAGGCTTTGTCGCTTGAAGATTCCGTGCGTATAGTCCGAGAAGCTGCGGAGGGACTTGGACATCTGCATAAGCATGGGGTATATCACCAAGACGTGAAGCCTTCTAATCTTCTTTGGACAGACAAGGGTGTCCGAATAATTGATTTCAATGTTGCTGTTTCTGAAAACAATGAGGTTATGGGGGGAGGTGGCACCCGTCGTTATGTTCCACCAGATTATAATTATTCAAGTGAACCCGAAGCTGCTGATCGTAAAGACCGGGACCTCTATGCTCTGGGGATTACATTTTATGAATGTTTAACTGGAAAATATCCGTTTGACGGGCCGACTCCACCGATTAAGGGGCAGGCAAAGGATCCTAAACAGTTCAAGGGCTGTGCAGATTTAAGTTTATCCTTGATCGCTGTGTTGGTGAAGATGATCGAACCGGAACGTAAGGATAGATTTGCTTCGGTACAGGAGTTTTTATCTGCTTTAGCGGTGGTTAAACATTATCGGTCGGTTCTTAGCACCAGTGAAATAGATGCCGGTCATAAAGTTGTAGCTAAATTGAGCTTCGAGCCAACCAAACCGAACACAAATCCCTTTGTGATGCATCTTTTAACACTATATAGTCAAAGTCAAGTGTCTAATGCGGGGACTCGTGGCTTAGACGAAGTAGGCAAAGCGACATATGTATCGACTTATCTTGACGAAAAACTCCAACCCGCTCTGCTTAAAGGGGAGTTTCGGTTGGTGATCATCAGTGGTAATGCGGGTGACGGCAAGACGGCTTTTATCCAGCAATTTGAAACCTTTGCGGAAAGTAAGGGTGCACAGATGCAACGGGGAGTTAATGGTGCTGTCTTTCAGCTTAAGGGGCACACATATCAGAGTAACTATGATGGTAGCCAGGATGAAGGGGATGAACGTAATGACGCTGTATTGCAGAAATTTTTTGCGCCTTTTGTCGGGAAAGATAATTCGGCCTGGCCCGAAAATCAAACTCGACTGATTGCGATTAATGAGGGCCGCCTCGTTGATTTCTTTCTTGAACATGAGGACAAATTCCCATTGTTGTCTATGCATATTAAGAAGGGACTTTTGGGGAGCATGCCGGAAGAAGGGGTGGTGGTAATTAACCTTAATCTACGCTCAGTGGTAGCTGAGCCCTCGGGAACTCAATCTTCAATTCTGGAACGCCTACTTGCACGCATGTGCAATCAGGAATATTGGCAAGCTTGTGAAAAGTGCGACATCAAGGCCAAATGTTACGCCTATCACAATATCAAGACTTTTCAGGATCCTGTCGCTGGCCCCAAGGTGATAGACCGATTGAAAATGCTTTACACTATTACCCATTTGCGGGGTAGATTGCACATCACAATGCGTGACCTGCGGTCAGCGTTGGCTTTTATGCTAGTTGGAACACGTAATTGCGACGATATCCATAATCTTTACCAAAACGGTGGAGAAGTGAACAAGAATCGAATTCTTGATAGCCTCTACTTTAACTCATGGTTGGGGGGAAGTGAAGGTTCAAATGACCGGCTCATCTCATTATTACGAGAGATCGATGTGGCTGAGGTAAGCAATCCAGCAATGGATCGTGAAATGGATTTCTTAAATCCACAATCTAAACCGATGAGCCGGTTTTCCTTTACTGAAAGAGCCGGTTATGACGATGAGCTTATTGCGGCGCTGTTTCGTAACCTACCCAGAGAATTTACTTCTAAAAACCGTCCAAGATTGATTTCAAAACATCGTGATTATCTTTCCCATATGCGCCGCCGCCTTTTTTTTGAACATCGTGATAGTGCCTGGAAAGGGATGCTTCCATATGGAAGCATTGATTCATTTCTTGCAGCCATTAAGGATTCCGGTATAAAAAATAAAAATGACGCCGCAACAATTCTTCGTGCAATTAACCGAGGTGAAGGCCTAAGTGATCCAGACCGGTTAGGTAATCAATTAGCATTAAAAGTCCGCCAGGTGGAAAAAGGTACTATTCGTAGTTATCGACTTTTTGACGGAGGACTCTTTACTCTACGCACTGAACAAGAAACAGCCGCCCATCCATTTCTGGAATGTTTGTCCCAAGCTCTTGTACTTATTTATAATTCTGGTGATAACCACGTGGCCAGCTTGCGAATTAATCTCGATGTTTATGAAATGTTGATGCGGTTAAACAAAGGATATAGACCGAGTATCGAGGAACAAGAGGGCTTTTATCTCAGTTTGGCTGTTTTCAAAAATATTCTTTCCGCTGCGCCATACCATGAAATTCTTTTGACGGAAAGCGGTTTTGATTTCTTCCAGATCCGTCGTAAGGAAAACGGTGTCCTGCATCTGGGGAAAGTAAGCCGGGAGACATAATTATGAGTATCAAAAGTAGAGATAAGGAATTCCGTACACCTAAAACAACTTATATTGATTTTAAACATATTGAAATGGACCGAGTTTTAACAATGTTATTCCCTCGACTTAAATATGATGGTTATGCCAGCCGATTTAGCCGAGGACGAATTTTAGATGTTGATGATTTTCTTAACGAATTTCTTGATAGGGGGGAATGGTTTGATGGTTTTGGTGATCATAAGGAAGTCTGTCGAAAATGGATAGAAACAGATTTATTGGATTTGGTAAATCGTGGGAAAGCTAATCAAGCTGTCGCTGCGCCACGGCCATTACATGGAAACACCTATAAATTTCGTAATGTTAAGCATACCCGCGATTATGGTGCTGCCGAACAAATTTATTGGCTGCTCTTTTACGCTCGCAGAGGTAAGGGGCAAGCTGCTCGTGATGCTTTGAAACGTTTCTTTTTCACAGGCTATGACTTCCATACGGATAAGTATGATGCAAATCTTAATGTTGATGTAGAAACTCAGGCAATTTTGCGTCTTGATCATCAAGTTACTCAGGATACCAAAAGCTCTGATGAGCCTACCAGATTCCAACCATTGTGTATAGGTCAGGCTGATATCATGGCGGATGATTTATTGCGGCTTTTAGCGTATGAACCTTATATCCCCCGGTCTGTGTTGGTAGATTATTTAAAAACTTTGATGGCTTTCCATTTGGCTTTATATCACCTTAAGTTGTTACACATGCTCCCTAAGCTGGTGAAGCAACGTTCTGGCAATGATCTTTGTAGTATGAAGGAATGTCCAATTAAATCTGGCTTGGACAATGCACTGGAAGGGTGTCCATATCGGATCTCTATAATCGTGGATATGGCAGATGTAAATAATCCACATATGTCGGAACTCGCTCGCAAATCAACCGACCGTTTATATCGACAAATCCCTGTTTTTGTGCAGGCCAATTTCATCATAAAGAAACTAGATGAAATGGCAGACAACCTTCGCCTTCAAGGGAAAATGCCGTTGCCCTCTTATGGATTTTTTAGCGTGAATGATCTATTGTCGCTACTCAAACCAGAACATCAACAAAATAGGGAAACATATTTTTCTGCTCGTCTTTCCAGGATGGTTGAAGACTCTGGTTCTAATGGGGAAGAATTAGACCCAGAGATTCGAGAAGTTTTGTCTATAGATCTTGATGATTTCGACAAGTTTATTGAAATTCTTATGGCATATCGAGGCAAATACCATAGGCAATATATTACTGAGTGTTTAGATTCATTACTTCTTAAGAATAAGGAAAACGGTTTGCTTGCACAGTCCCGCACTAAAGGTAGTCCCCGTCGATTTGTCCTTGGAAGCAAGCTCCTTGAAGTGCTATTGCAGGTTGCTGTGTTAGCATATGAGGAAGGACGTTTCGTAACTCGTGAATTACGAGTTGAAGATCTACTGGGCTTTTTAAGAAATCGATATGGCTTATACATAGATCGCCTGCCGGAAGATGGCCAGCACATTAAAGCTAATAATTGCAGTATCGTAGATAGGCGGGCACTTCGCTTAAATCTTGAAGCATTCAAACGACGATTGCGTGAAATAGGTTTTTACCAAGATTTGTCGGACGCGTATGTGACCCAGAAAATATCGCCTCGTTATGCTATCGAGAGAGGCCAAGGGGCTATGCTGGATGGAGAGCCACGTAAATGAGCAATACTTTTACTAAATTATCTAGGGATAAAATGAACGATACGGTTGCTGAATTGCTAGGCCCTCGTATTGAAGCGACTTTAGACGGCCGTGGTCCGGGGCATTGTATGCGGGTGACAGACCTTGACGATGATGTAATGGAATCTGTCTGTAAAGAACTTCGTCGGACTTATACAGATGGAAACATCTTTATTCTGGGTGGTCATGATCACGAAGAACTCCCCTTTCGGATTACATCCACCAAGTTAGTCGAAATACGAAATCCTAGTGCTAACGGTGAGCTGCGAAAACCATTGCTTGTTTTTATTCCAAACTCACTTCGAACCAGCGCCGAGGATTCCTTTGGAGTGGCTACCTTTGAGGAACTTTCATTTAATGGCATCTATAAGGAATTGGTCAAATCTCTCATTGATCGATTGCCTGCAACATTAGTTGGACCTATACATGATTTATTCGACTTATTAGCTGAAGAAGATTGGATATATGTAGATGATGTCGCAAGTGCTAGGTATTTGTTGACGGCTTTAGAGAATGGTATTGATGGTGAAACATTGGGAGCCAGCCTATACGAGTTAACTTTAATTCCGGATTTCAAACTCTTTGCTGATCCTGCGATGGTCAATGTAAAGATCCGAAGAAATCTTAGCAGTATCCGTGGTCTGATGACCTCACATAAATCTGTGCGCGGACGTATTGTAGAACTGGGCTTAAGCGATAAGGATCTCGAAGCCCGTCTGTTTGCCTTTTTCCAGAAGAATGATATTCAGGAGCCCGACGGCTGGGCATCTATTATAGCTACCGATAAAAAGTGGTGGAATATTTCGTTTGATAAATGGTCTTTTCAGGAAGAGCTTTCTTTGGATAAGATCCATTTGGCTGTTCTGGAAACGGATCTTCCGGTGGCGCAGGACGAGGAAAAGAATGGGCAGTTATCTGGGCTTACGGGACAGCAGATTTTGGTGCCCACTGATCGACGAAAAATAAATGTTCTTTTTGAAGTCAATCCACACCCTAGCAAGGTCAACGGGTTAGATCATTTTACAATACAAATTGTCTCTCAAAATGACGGCCCTGTGGGGAAGTCAAAAAAAATCAAATCTTGGAAACCTGCTCGTCTTCAGTGTACGGTTAATCTAGCCAAACTCAATAAAATTGAATTTGAGGAGGGTTGGCATTTTATCAGAATTCTTCCTTGGACTGCCGATGGAGATCCAATCCCTTTGGAAACGGAATATAGTTCTGATTCATCCAGACGATCCCATGAGAGCGAACCATTTTATGTTCTTCCAGGAGGTAGCTTGGAAGAAGATCCCCCACAAAGAGCAATACCAATTGACAAGAGTGTTGAACATGCACGCTTTAGGTTGCAGTTCACGGCACTTGGTGACGAGAGAGATCCTGATGATATAGCCATTTCTAGTTTATCATGGGCAGAAGCAGGGCGAACGAGAAGAACTTCACGTCAGGCTACAGTGTTGGCTAAATTCGGACGAGAGGGAGCCATTCAAATTCCATTGTCACAAATGCTTAAAACAATCGAACAGCGAATTTTAGACAAGCCAAAACATCTTTCTGGATGGAGGATGCAAATCAATTTAGATGCCGCAGAAAACCCTTCGGAAATTGGTCTGATTTTCCCTCAATCTTCCGCAATGGCTTCATTCTTATCTGCTCGTGAGGATTTGTTTGCTTCTGTGCATCAAGATAAGTCCGAATTGATTATGCAAGGGTTTTCGTTCAGAGACCATGAAAAAAAGTGTCTAACATATGCCGAGGCCTACCTCGATTGGGTATGTAGCCTGATGCGACAGGCCGAAGCAGCTTCTGGAACTGAGCGGCAGAATCATCTTCAGGCTTTGCGCAATGTGCTAGCTGTAGATTCAATTCATGTGATCTTGACGGATTTCCGAGGCAGACATAGAGAGGCGGTATTGGTTTCTTCAACTCATCCTTTGCGTGTGTTATGGCTGTCAAGTTGGGTAAGTCTTGGTCAGGATTGGATTGATAAGATTAAGTCAGGAGGCAAAGATTATATTTCTTATGTGCGTACAGCTCTTTTGGATGGGTTGGTTCCTTCAGCTTACCCAGTGGGTATTCCAGTTGAAGATGGACGAATATTTACTCCGGTAGATAATCTGAATCCATTTTGGGCGCTTTACGCTCCTACCACTGAAGAGAACTCCAGGGGGTTAATGGCCGAAATTTGTTCTGCGCTTGGGTTATCCGAGCCATCGGTTGCGGGATCAGATATTTCTGGAAAAGTGATAGCAGACAAAATTGAACGATACCTGTCCCAGCACCCCTATGTTCGTGAATTATCTCTGAACATTTTTAATCCTGGGGCGGGCTCAGTGATCGCAGACGCCTTATTATCTCTGCAACAAAAACGAGAATACTCAGATTTACGCTATAACATTCGTCTTTTTACATCGGACCCTGATTCGCCAGTGTTGGGTGATGCTCTGGAGTCTATGCTTCGGCCAGGAACAACGGTTAACGAGGCAGCCGACGCTTTTGCAACATCTACAGGTAGCCATTTATTTTCGAAATTAAATTTAGCCAAACATTCAGTGTCGGATTTCCACACCAATGTTAAAGAATACTTCGCGCATATCAGTATTTTGCTTGATGTATTCCCTGCTGAGGAACTTGCTATCATCGAGAAGCCTTCGGGAATTATTCCACTGCATGGCTTAATACAAGATTTTGAAACCGAATTTGTGGATGATGACTCGGGTACCTACTGGAATAAACGGCCGATAGTTGGAAGAGTTTTAAATACTGATAGCCAGCTAGCCTGCTTTGATTTGCTTTCTTCCTTAAGTAGCGAATTGTGCTTGGCAACAGCCGCTGTTGCGGCATCAGGTGCAAGTTTTAAAGCGGTGCCTGTTGTAACCCTTGGATTGGATGTTGCGCAACGCGAACTAATATATGAAGTTCATAAAAGAAGCGACTGGGTCTTCACCATTGATCGAAACATGGGAATAGAGTTTTTTGATCACGGAGGTCGAAAAAACAGACCAGACTATCTGATTGATTATGTGCCTGGATCCAGTTCACAGGCAACCCACAACTTGATTATCTCTTCGAGATCTGTTGATGAGCTTGAAGCTATGTTGAAACCTATTCTCCAAAGCCATGGCATATCTGTTGACGGGGAGCAATCAATACAGATTTTGTCTCATCTTCGTTCTCTTTCGGGTCAGCTTGCTTTGAAATTGATTTCCGCCCCTACACAACAGGCCGAAGCTCTTGGTTTGGCTTTGGCCAGATTATTCCTTGAGTATCAAGGAGCTTTGAGTAATCAGATTATTATTCCTTTGGATTCTCATACAAATCTGTACCGATCCGGCGGAGAAGAAGAAAATGTTGATGACGCTATCAGTCTACAACGTACAGATTTAGCACTGTTTGATTTGAATTTGGCAAAGAGGATCATTTCGTGCAATCTGGTGGAAGTGAAATGTTATTCGCAAGTGGGCGATTTCTCGGCTTTTAATCAACTTAAAGAAAGAATTTCTGCGCAGATTAACCAGAGTGAACGTGTCCTCCAGAGACATTTTGATCCTGCATTGAGAAAGCCGGATCGACCTGACCGACTGCTTAAAAGCCGTGAGTTGGCACAAATTCTTCGTTTTTATCTTGAACGATCCTTGCGTTACAATATTTTTGATAAGATTGCATCGCAGGAAGCGCGTGTATTCCTCGAATCTATTGAACAGGGATATACCCTTCAATTCCGGCGTTGTGCATTAATTTTTGATTTTGAAAAGAATGGAACCGAGGAACCGGAAAATGAAGTTGGTATTGAATTTCATCGGATAGGTAAAGATTTAATACACGCTTTGTTGGATAACTGTCGCAGGCCGACTGCAACAGGGGTTGAGGAAGAATCGTTTGCTATTCATTCACTCAGTGAGCAACTAATTGCAAAAGTACCCAAAATAGAAACTGCGGCTTTCATTGTGCCTAAACGGGAAAGATCGACATCGTGGACGATAGAAGAGCCTTTATATGATGCTAAGAAAAATGCCGATGATGACAGTATAAGTGACAAAACTAATAATGTCGCTTTGGGCGATCGGGCATTTTCTCCTACAGCTGGTGAGAAATTTTCAAGGCCTACTGTGATTGAGACCGGAATTGATGAAAAGAAAGTTGAAGATTACGAGCAAGGCTCCTCAGATGAGGCATCATTTTCCGAGAATGAAAAGGTTTCAGAACCAAGAATGATAGACGAGCCCGAGCAAATTCTCAATTACGACATAATGATTGGTGTTAATGGAAGATCGCCACAATATGGTTTACTGGGTGAGGTGTCTGGAAGAAAGATTGCCTTGGATTTGAACCATACTCATACAATTAGCCTTTTTGGGGTTCAAGGCGGTGGTAAGAGTTATACATTAGGTACAGTGGTTGAGATGGCTTCGATGGCAATAGAAAATATTAATATCCTTCCAAGTCCGCTCTCCGCCGTAATCTTTCACTACAGTCCGACACAGGATTATGCGCCTGAATTTACATCTATGACTCGACCGAATTCAGTTTTGGAGGAAGTAGAGATCCTCCGAGAGCGTTATAAGGCGCGGCCAGAGGCATTGCGAGATGTTTTGATACTTACGCCCTTAAATAAGGTTGCGGCCCGAAAGGCAGAATATCCAGAAATCGAAGTGCGACCAATTGCTTTCTCAGCTTCTGAATTAAAAGCCGCTCACTGGAAATTTTTAATGGGGGCAATTGGCAGCCAAAGCATGTATATGCGGCAAATCAACCTTATAATGCGGACTCTTCGAGAAAGTTTAACGTTAAATAATATACGCAATGGAATAGAGAATTCCAACTTGACCGACCATTTGAAAGAATTGGCTAGAACCCGGTTGCTTTTCGCGAGCGAATACATTGATGACAATCAGCGACTCCAGGATTTGATTCATCCTGGACGATTAATTATTGTGGATTTGCGAGATGAATATATTGAGAAAGATGAGGCCCTAGGTTTGTTCGTAGTTATGCTGCAAATTTTTTCTGAGGCTACCTATTGTGGTAAAACTTTTAATAAATTAGTGGTTTTTGACGAGGCCCATAAATACATTGAGAATGCTGACCTGATTTCCGGTTTGGTTGAGGTTGTGCGTGAAATGAGACATAAAGGAACCAGCATTTTAGTGGCATCTCAAGATCCTCCTTCAGTTCCTGTGGCGCTAATTGAGCTGTCATCCCAGATCATCTTGCATAAATTTAATTCACCAGCTTGGCTGAAGCATATACAGAAGGCCAATGCTGCATTAGGTGGGTTAACGTCCGCAAAAATGAGTCACCTAAGTGCAGGGGAAGCATATATTTGGTCAAGTAAGGCATCGGATGAATCATTTACTAAAGGTGCTGTAAAAGTAAAATGTCGGCCAAGGATAACACAACATGGTGGTTATACGAAAACGGCATTATAAATCAGCAGACAGCAAAGCGATGATTCTTCTGAAAATATTTAGCTGATCTTAAAAGAATGGAATTACCAGTTGGGCGAATTACCAGTTGCTAGAAATAATTGACATATCCAAAAACTGGGCGTATATTAATAAATAATATTCAGTGGTGCGTTTGAAGGGGGAATCCTCCACTTTAAAAAAGTCAAACCTTTGCTCGATTGGGCAGAGGTTTTTATTTTATCGGAATAAATTTTAGAATTGGAGGGAAATCATAATGCAGAACCGAACACTTACTGGCACGATTGCGTATTGGACAATGTTTTTCTTAACCCGGATTATTATGTTCCTGCTGGCGTGGAGTATCGTGCTGATTGTCCGGGCTTTCCGGTTTATTTTCCGGATCCCCGTGAAAGAAAAGGCGCCCATTGGGTTCCACGTGGTCAGATGAAGGGCGTTTATGTCAGCAATGGATAGAAAATCTGTGCTTTTGGCTATAAATAATGGCTTAAAGTACTTTCCTGCCATCTGCCTCCTGCTCGGCTTGAGTCTAATGCTGTTTCCCGCGAATTTTAACAAGGTGCTGTATAATCCTAACGACCAGTCTTACCGAATGGTTAAAATCAATTATTCGCGGGATACGCGGATTGTCAATTGGCGTATTATCGGGCTTATATTTATCGGAAGCAGTTTTTGTCATTTCAAAAACGGCCGCAAAGGCCTCTCCTGATTTTTTCACTTTTCTTCCTTAGAAGTCTGAATCCCACCGGTTTTTCGAGCGAAATCCTTTCTTGATTCTTGTCTTTTGATTCTACCACATGGTCAAGGACGTCGTCCCGGCAAGCGTGACTCGCAAGTGGCTCTGTGAGCCATCCTTGACTTTCATGTGGCCTTTCTTGAATCAAAAAGAATCAAGAAAGGAGCCGTGCGATGGACAAGTCAGACAAACTTTATTTGGCGATCAATATCAATGATTACAGAGATTATTTCAGGAGAGGCGAGACCAGTGAGCCGAAGGTTTCATTTCAGCTTATTAAAGCAAAGAATATTAAAAGTGCGAAAGAAATCGTTCGGAAGGATCATCCCGGAAGCACATGGGGTGTGGTTCCGGTCGGGCAGATAGAGAAACACATGGTTTTTGAAAGGAGCACCAAGGCTTAATGTTTTCTCTTAATTTTGAGTCGATTATTTCTCGTCGATGAATTGATCCGATGGAACATTTTGGTATTAAAATGCCGGGAGATATGATAAAATATATATAAATTCACAGAAGATATCCAGCCGCTATCATAGCTGGCAAACGAAAAGAGGCTTATTAAAAGAACTCTTTTCCTTTCCTCAAAACTACATCCCGTAATTTTAGTCGGTTTTATTTCTCTGCCTTTAAGTTTCCTCTTGATATTTCTTCCAGTTCGGCAAGTAAGAATATTTTTAAAAAAGTTCTAAAAACGCCCACCTTTCTAATATTCATATTTAGGAACGGTGGATTTTATGGTCAAAATCATCAGATCAGCCAAAATAATCCAAAAAACAATCTTGCGCCGCGCCATAGGACTATTGTCATGTCTTGTGGATGGCGCGGTTGTTTGATGTTTGGGCTGAGCGCTGGTCTGCTAACCGACATTATTAGGGGAGGAGATCATTATGGATGAAGACTTTAAGTCACCAGATGAAGGTTTTGAGTCACCAGATGAAGATTTTGAGTCACCACAAGAGGCTCTTAACGCTGTCCTGAAAACTAGCGATGGGCAAGCCCTGATATGTTATTGTGAGCGATTTGCAAGAGGCCTTATGGCGCAGCGTTATTGGAAAGGAACTCGTGGGGGCATCCCTCCGGGAGGATATGGGCCGGAAGATATCGTTGAAATTGTGATTATTAAAACGTTAAATGAAACAATCAATTGCAACCAGAAGATTAAACTAAAAACATTCCTTTGCATGAATATCAGATCGGTTGTCTCGGCTATGTCACGGTCAAAGGAAAATAGATGTGTGCGCTCTGAGCAGTATTTTGAATCCACCTTTCGCAGTTATAACAATGCCTTTGACCTGATAGTTTCTCTGGGGTTGAGTGAGGGTAACGGTTTAAGTTTTGAGATTGACGAAAAAGAGGTGAAAGAAATATTGATGGAGTATTTAAAAACTGTTCAAAACGACATAATGCTTTCGAAGGTAGGAAAAATTCTTATTTTGGGCAGAGTTGTGTTTCCGGAATGTTTTTGTCATATTGTGGACGATGTTGATGGTTTGGCGCGCAATTTGGTTCGCTATGGTTATATAGACGATGACGGTATGGTTCAGGACAGTTTCTTTAGTTTGAAATGTTATTCGGAGATGCGGCTTTATAAAAGATTTTCTGTGGTTAAGGATCAAATTTATTGCGTTATTTCTCGATCCATAGATCCTGATTTGGAGATGCCCGTTGTCATGGCGCAATGGCTTAACGTGGACGCCTGTAGAGCGTATTACTTTAGGGAGAAGTTGAGAGAATCATTGCTGAAATATTTAAGAAGGTTTAACAAGGAGGAATTGGCATGGATAATTCGTATACTAAAAAGCCGTCAGAGGGATTGCATGCTTTGTTCAATTTTGCCGGAATAAAAGAAGAAGATATCGCTAAATGCCATGAAGATAGGGTTGGCAGCCTCACTGTGACCAACGAGCAGGAAGCCCTATCCGATGTCGGGCGCTTTATTCGTCATAACTTTGATGTCATTGCCAAGAAGTCCGATCTTAAAGACAGCGGTCTTTTCGATAAAATCGATGGTTTCTTGAAAGAAAAAGACTCTTTCCAGAATGAGAAAGCCTGGCTGTTAATGAAAGGTATGCTGGATTCATGGCCGGATGCGATTTATTTCAAAAACAGGCTGGGTGAGCTTATCTTGGTCAATGAGGCTCATGCCAGAGGGATGCGAAACAAATTTATTGATGTCATCGGTAAAACAGATTGGGATTTATTTCCGCCTAAAGA
>ENA-UOWO01005578-UOWO01005578.1-activated-sludge-metagenome-genome-assembly--contig:-NODE-5578-length-13295-cov-6.083157_pt1 | contig 13295 bp, 12 predicted proteins | sample MGYA00238148_ERZ761564 | MGnify/ENA primary metagenome ERZ761564 (study PRJEB28885, sample SAMN05720194) | activated sludge metagenome | isolation source: Anaerobic digester | place: USA...
GGAAGGACAGACTGAAGCTTATGGGCAAAAACATACTGATGAGTTTCTGGTTCTGGGGTCTGCTGCTGGCCGGCTTCATTGCCATCATCCTCTGGGACGACAAAATAGAAGAGGGCGTCAAAGCCGCCTATGTCAAGCACCGCATGATGCTTAAAGACGTTAACTTCAGTCAGGTCGAAGGTGGTTTCGAGCATGCCCGCATGTTTGCCGACCTCTGCGAAATGGACGACAACCAGAACAACATGGATGCAACCAATATCCGCACCATTTTCTACAAGCAGAATGTCGCAACCTGGTCTGGCTGGCTGCTGGCCGAAAAAGGTCTGAAAAATCCGTTCGAAGCGAAGTTCTGGGGCGACGTGCGTGCCTGGAACACAGAACGCGAAAGAATCAGAACCGAAGAGATGCGCTATTATCTGAACCGCAAAGAACTGCACAGTCAGAAACCGGTAACCATCTGGAAAGACGACGCAGTTATCACCGGCCTCGGAATGAGTTATAATACCCAGACAAAAGAAGCAACCATCAATCAACAGGTAGTTATCAGAATCTGGAATAAGAACGCGTCACAGACCGCAAACGCCTCGGAGAGCAGTATGGTTAACGGAATTCCTGCAGCGCCACCAATCGAGAATCTTCTCCTGCCGATTCGCAACCTCAACACTGCATCGGCCGTTTCGGCCGTTTCAGCAGTTTCAGACGCCGCAGACATTGCCACCGCTGCCGCAGCGGCATCAGAGAGCATTTCAACCGAGACAATCACTAATCAAACTGGGAACAAGCAACAATGAATTTCAACCGCTTAAAAAAACTGGCAACCGGTCTGTTTTTCTGCCTTCTGGCAACGACAGTTTCGGCCATAACCACGGTAAAGGCCGGCGACATGGTCATCACCAGCAAGCTGATGACTTTTCACAACAATATCTACGTCGCCCGCGGCGGGCTGAAAGCCGAGCAAAAAGATTCGACCCTGACGGCAGACCGCGGCATCTACGATCGCGACCTCGAAATCGTCAAGGCGATCGACAACGTCAAGGTCGAGCAGCCGGGTTCAGTTCTTTCCTCTGACTATCTTGAAGCTTATGTCAAAGAAGACCGCATTCTTGCCCGCGGCAACCCGAAACTGGTGCGTATCGTCGATCGCGCCAACCAGGACCCGAACAGCGAGCAGAAAACGAAAAAGACGCGGGTAATTCTTACCTGCAACGAAGTCGAAGCTTTTCAGAAAGAAAAACGCTTTATCGCCAAGGGTAATGTGCGGGTTATCGAAGTCGCCTACCGCGAGGGCGAAACCGAAGAAGAGGCCGCCGAAAACGAAAAAGAACCCGTCTCCGATCTCATCTGTGAGACACTTGAACTTTTCTCTGATGAAGACAAGGCAATCGCCCGCAACAACGTCGAAATCGTCACCGAAACCCTGCGCGCCACCGGCGACAAAGCAATTTACCTGAACAAGGAAAATCGCATGATCATCGTCGGGCATGCGCACGCCTTTCAGACTTCGAAGGAAGCCGGCACCAATGCAGAGCAGGTTTCTGAACTCTATGCCAATAAAATCATCTATTACCCGAACGAAGAACGCACCATTGCGGTCGGCAACGTTCACGCAACCGTCTACCCCGGCAGCGGCGGCATGAAGGACAAGGGTAAAGACAAGGAAAAAGACAAAAAGAAGAAAAAGAAAAAGAAGGGCAGAGCTGCCGATGATGACGCCGCAGAAGTCGCTGCCGACAATGAACTGGCCGGAGATCGCAGACTGACTGATTCAGACGATGACTCAGCCGCTGTGCCACCCGGCATGCCGCCAGGAGACTATACAAAACTTGCGGGTGAAGATGGCGTCATTGAAGCCACAGCCGAAGAAGACTAACCATGAATACCCAGGAAACCAGTCAGATTCAACCAGCAGTTATACCGATCAACGCGCCGCTAGATGAGATTATCGTTCATTCGGTCTGTAAAACCTATAAGGGCCGCAAGGTCGTCGACAATGTTTCACTGAACATAAAGAAGGGCGAAATTGTCGGGCTGCTTGGCCCCAACGGTGCCGGTAAAACCACCACCTTCTATATGGTTGTCGGCCTGGTAAAGCCAGACAGCGGCAAAGTCACCTTCAACGACCGCGATATCACGCATAAGGCAATGTATCAGCGGGCCCGCATGGGCATCGGCTATCTGCCCCAGGAAGCCAGCGTCTTTCGCAAACTGACAGTGCGCGAGAATATCTGGCTGATACTCGAAGGTATCAACATCAGTGACAAAGAACGCAAACAACGCCTTGACAAGCTGCTGACAGAGCTAAATATCGGTCGCATTTCAGACAGTCTTGGCTATTCCCTCTCTGGTGGTGAACGCCGCCGTGTCGAGATTGCGAGAGCTCTGGCAGCAGAACCCAGTTTCATTCTGCTCGACGAACCGTTTGCCGGCGTCGATCCGATCGCAGTCCAGGACATTCAAAGCATCGTGCTCGAACTGCAGAAGAAGGGCCTCGGACTGCTGATAACCGACCACAATGTGCGCGAAACCCTCGCAATTGTTGACCGCGCCTACATTCTGAGCCTCGGCAAAATTCTCGTCTCTGGCACCGCTCAGCACGTCGCCCAGGACGAAACAGCCCGCAAATTCTACCTCGGAGACCGTTTCCAGCTCGACCAGATTGAGAAGTTCAGCCAATGACCTACATTTTTGTTCTGGTCGTAATCAGCGGCATCATCGCCTATGTCGGTGACTGGCTCGGAACGCTGGTCGGCAAAAAACGACTGACGATTTTTGGCCTGCGCCCCCGCATCACCGCCCTCGTTGTCGCCATATCAACAGGCATTCTCATTACTCTGCTGACGCTGGGCGTTGCGGCCGCTCTTTCTGAAGATGTGCGCACCGCGCTCTTTTCAATGGACACCATCCGTCAGGAAATCGACAAGCTGCAGGCCGAAACCCGCGGTCTGGTCGAATCACGCAACCGCCTCGAACAGGAAAAGAAAGCCCTGAGCGACGACGTTGCCAGGCTGACCTCGCAGGTGCGTATCAAGGAGACCGAAAGCGTCGTTTTCAGAAAGGACGAACCGCTGGCAGTCTGCGTTATCACTGCCGGCCGCCGGCCAGAAGAGGTGATGAAAGAGCTCACCAACCTGATTATAAGTCTTACCGACAAGGTCCGCCGACGCGGCATCAAGGTGAAAGACGAGATCGAATTCTTCACTGAAAACAAAGAGCAGCTTGGTCAGATGGCGAATCATATTGCGAGTTCGACTCAGGATCTCGTCGTCGGCGCGGTAGCGGCAGAAAACATCAACGCTGGCGAAGAGCTTGGCAACGTCAGGTTTCTGGTGCTGCCAAACAACCTGATTTTCACAAAAAATCAGGAAATTGCCTCGATCGAAATCGATGGCCGGGCCAAACGCGGCGAGATTGCCCTCAACCTGAAAAACTTCATGGATGAAATCAATCAGGAGGTCGTCAATCTCGGCATGATCGCCAACCCTCTAACCGGGCGTTTTGGCGACCTTTCGTCAGAGTCGATGATTTCTTTTTACGACATGGTCAACCGCATCAGCGAATTGAACCGCAAAATTGTTCTCATAGCGGTTGTTCCCGAAGACACATACGCCATCGGGCCTCTCGACGTCTCTTTCAGATTCGAAGAACCAGGCGAAAATGACGATAAACCCGACAACGATCAATAATGGTTGCACCCGAAGCCCGGGCAGATTATTCTTGTCTGTAAACCATCAGGGAGTTTGCATTGAAAACCGGAAGATTTGACGTCGACATTCTCCACGAAGGGCAGATGCTCGTCGATGGCGGCATCGCCTTTTCCGGCATTCCGCGCAGCGAATGGGAAACCTTTGCGCCGCCTGACGAGCGCAACCGGGTGCGCTTCGGCCTGAATCAACTTCTCGTGCGCGGCGAAGGCATCAACCTGCTCATCGATACCGGTATGGGCAACAAAATGCGGCCACGCAAACGTGAAATAATGGGCCTTGGTTCGCCTTCAGCCTTATATGACAATCTGGCCCGTTTCGGCCTCAAGCCCGGCGATATCACACATGTGGTGTTCACGCACCTGCATTACGACCACTGCGGTGGTGCCACTGAAGCTGAAGGTGATGAAATAGTGCCGGCTTTTAAAAATGCCATGTATTTCGTACAAAGGGAAGAATGGGATGCGGCAATAAATCCGAATGAGATTTCGCGCAGCAGCTACTGCATTCACGATTTTCTGCCACTGCAGGAAAGCGGGCGACTGAAGCTTCTCAACGGTGATCTCGAAATTGCCGCAGGAGTTTATCTCGAAGTCAGCAGCGGTCATACAGCCGGTCATCAGATAGTCAGAATCATTGACCGCGAGTTGCGGGTCATTTTTCCCGGCGATATCTGCCCCACCCCGTTTCATCTGCCACCAGACCGCCGCGAGGCTTTCGACCTTTTTCCGGCTGATACCATTGCCGCCCGGAAAATACTGCTCAAACGCAGCAGTCGCGCCGATACCCGCGTTGTTTTTTCGCATGCGGCCGAGGCCGGATTTTATCGGATAGAGCAGAAACAGAACGGCTTTGAAGCCATGCTGTGTCATGAAAACTGAAAAAATTTTCATTCTCGCCAACGCCGCCTCGCGCACTCTCAACCGCACCGAACTTGCGGCGGCGGCAGATCATATCAACCGCTTTCTACCATGTGAAACAATTTTTACCACCAGTATCGAAAATGCCTGTGAAACCGCCCAGCGACTTTCTGCCGACCCGGCTTGCCTGGTAGCAGCCTGTGGTGGCGATGGTACAATTCATACGGTTATCAACAGCGTCGTGCCAGAAGCGATAACCGGCATAATACCTGCAGGCACTGCCAATGTCATTGCCCGCGAACTCGGGATTCCGGTGCAGATGCGCGAAGCCGGAAAGCTGTTGCTGACCGGTGCGGCGCAAAAATGCGATCTTGGCAGCTGCAACGGCCGAAAATTTATTTTTGTTGCCGGCATCGGTTTTGATGCGGTTGTCGCCGGTGCGGTCTCACCGACTCTTAAAAAGCTGTTCGGCCGTTATGCTTATCATATTGCCGGTTTACAACAGTTCTGCTTTTACCGCCCGCCAATTCTAAAAATCAGGGTAGACGGCGGTTCTGAAGAATTCACCGGGCATTTTGCCATTTTCGCCAACATGCGCCGCTATGGCGGTGACCTTTTTTTCGCGCCAGATGCCCGTTACGACGACGGAATCCTGAATATGGTGCTCGTAGAAGACTTCAGCATGCGCACGATGTTGCAACTGCTGAACTTTGCCCGTCGCAACGGCCAGAAGCCACAGCATGGCGTCAGAACCCTGACCGGGCGCAAATTTCACATAAGAACCTCAGAACCAACACCTTACCAGCTCGACGGCGAGGTTTTCGCCGCCGCCTCTGAATTCACGATCGGCCTGGCAGAACACCAGGCCCGCTTCATTACCAGCTGATGGAATATCTGCCCCTTATCTGGACAATAATTCAGCTGCTGCTGATTTTTGCAGCGGCAGCAGGCGCAATCTGTCTGATCATCGGTCTGTTTCACCCGATCACGGTCAATCTCAAGCTCAGGGCTTCGCAGCTGGGGCAGCGCGGTGAAATCTGGGGCAGCTATCTGTTCGGCCTGGTGAAAATCGGTGTCATCGCCACCCCCCATAATCAGGATGTCGCACTGAAAATTCTCTACTGGCAAAAGTTTCTGCAACGCAACCGGCGACAGAAGCCGACCCGACCGCAGCCGCCACCTGCCGGCCCATGGCAGACCAGCAATGATTCGACACCTGCGGCCGCACAAAAGCCGGTACCGTCAGGTGATGCCGGCGCACAACCCACGACTGAAACTGCGACAGCTTCAGCTGAACCGGTAGAATCATCACCCGCTGCCATCAGCAAAGAAGAAAAGCAGTCAGAAATTGCCAGGGCGGCAAGTGATGTCACAACAACTTCTGACAGCGAACCAGCTTCTCAAAGTGGCATTACAAAAGAGGCAACAAAGACACCTTCGCCAGAAGTCAGCATTGAAACCAAAATAAAGACTGAAAGCGTGAAAACAACTGAAGCGGAAGCAGCTGGCAAAACTGATTCTGAAACGGCGTCTGAGTCGCCAGATGGCGCCAGACCAGAGACAGGTGCCGGTAATGAAGCCACTGCTGAACCAGACATCAATACAGATACATGCTCTGAAAAGGGCTCAGCAAGCGAAGCAACGGTGCAGGCAAAGGTGCCGCCATCCGAGCCCACGCCAGTTACTAAACCACAGCCTGTCGATGTCACACCGGTAGACGTTACACCACTGAAACCGGTTGCAGAAGTGGCGCGCGAGCAAAAAACAGCCGAAAAATCAGAAACAACAGCAGGTGTCAGAGGCGATGACCGGACAGGGAAAGCGGCAGCAGCCGGCGACGACTGGCGCGCACGCGCACGCCGTTTCCGCAGAGATCTGAACAACCGTTACCAGCAGCTTAAACGCTATATCAGGCTGTTCATGCGCAAGTGGCAAATTGTCTGGCCGGTTCTGCAGCGTTTCTGGGGCCGCGGCAAAAAGGGCTTCAGTCTCGTCGAGCCGACTCTGAAAGTTCGCTACGCGCTGCACGAGCCATATATTACCGGCATGTTCCACGGCAGTATCTCAATTTTTTCGGGGCTGGCAGCTCAGTTTGGCCTGAACTTCATTCCGGTGCCGATGTTTGGCGAGCCCTGCATCTATGCCCGCGGCCACGTCACAGCAGTTATCAGGCCATGGCGCTTTCTCGCCGCAATGCTGGGGCTGCTGCTCGAGCGCGATCTTTATCGCGAAGCCTGGCAGGCATTCAGGTGGTACCGCACCCGCCGGCAGCAGGCATGAAAAAAAAGTTTTTTTCGCTGATGGTTTCTGGTAAGATATTCACGAAACTCAGGAGGTTCTAACACCAATGGCTATTGATGCATTGATCAAGACTGTTCTTTCCGAACTGAAAGTTGCAATTAACTCCAAAACGGTTATTGGTGAACCTACCACCTTCAAAAACTGGACGGTGATCCCAGTTACGCGTGTTTCGTTCGGCTTTGGCGTCGGCGGCGGCAACGGGAAAAATGACAGCGCGGCCTTTGGCGGCGGGTCTGGCGGTGGTGCCACCATCGAGCCGGTTGCCTTTATCGCCATCAACGAAAAAGAAGTCAAACTGATTTCGCTTAAAGAGAAAGAGACGATCTGGGAAAAGATTCTCAAACCAGAAGTCGGCGAAAAGATATACAACAAATTGATGGGAATCGCTGACGCCCAGGATGCGGCGCCGGTTTCGACCACCGAGGGCGAGAAGCCCTGATCGCTTCGAAATTGTCTGAATTCTCTCAGAGAGGGAGTGGTTACTATTATCGACATTCTTAAACAGATTCCGTTGTTTCAGGGTCTTGAAGAAATTGACCTGAAGAAGATTTCTGAGGTTGTCAAAGAACGCACATTGCCTGCCGGTACTTGCCTGTTCAAGGAAGGCGACCACGGAGACGCTTTTTACCTGCTCAAAGAAGGCACTGTTGAAGTCTACAAAAACGACAACGGCGCTGAAAAGCTGGTTACAAAGATTTCTCACACTGACGAAAGTAATTTCTTCGGTGAGATGGCCCTGATTGAAGGGGTAGCCCGTAACGCCACGATCAAAACCGCTGCTGAATGCAAGGTTCTCGAAATCGACAAGGTCAATTTCGACATGCTGCTGCGGCTCAACTCTTTTATTGCTCTGCGCATCATGACGGCTCTCAGCCGACGCCTGCGCAAAGAAACTGCCCCGCCGAAGGCCGAAGAAAAATGCGGCAAAATTATCACCTTCTTTGCCCCTAAAGGTGGAGCTGGTAAAAGCGTCATTGCCGCCAACATCGTTGCCGGCATCGCCAAACTGACCAAAAAATCAGTTCTGCTGCTCGATCTCGACCTGCAGTTCGGCGATCTGGCTTTTATGCTGGGTCTCAAGGGCAAAAAGACCATCGCCGATGTTGTTGAAGCCGACCCGTCGAACCCCGAAGATCTTAAAAAGTTTCTCACAGATCATCCGCTGGGCTTCAGTGTTCTGCCATCGCCGATCAAGCCTGAGCAGTCTGAAATGGTTAACTCGAACCATCTGCGCAAGATTGTTAAAATTGCTCAGAAAGCCTTTGATTACATCGTTATCGATACGCACTCGCTTTTCCAGGATCTGACGATCAATGCTCTCGATGTTTCAGACCTGATCTGCCTGGTCATGGCCCCTGAAATGAACCATATCAAGAGTATGCATGTCTGCATCAAGGTCATGGAAACTCTCAAATACCCGCCCGAAAAGATTCGCCTGATTCTCAGCCGTGAAGACTGTGTCTATGCAAAACCCCGCACCGACATCGAAACGGCTCTGAAGCGCAAATTCGACTTTACCCTGCACGACGACTGGAAGAGCGCTTCTGAAATGATTAACGATCAGAAAACCATTTTCGACGGCGACACCCAGTCGACATACAGATCAGATCTCGTAACTCTCATCTCCGGTCTCACCGGTGAAAAACTCGAAGACGCCGCCAAAGTCGGTCTGCTCGGGTCTATCAAAAAACTGTTCGGCTGATCTTCCCTTTAACTTATAAGAAACGCGCCCCGCTCAGCGGGGCGCGTTTCTTATGTGTTCTGGCGTCTGATTTCCCAGAGCATGTGTGGCAGTTGTGGCAATATAAGCCGGGTGGCGGCAAGCCTGACCGCTTTACTGCTGCCAGGCAGGCAGATAAGCATTTTGCCTGAAGCCAAGCCGGCGGTGGCACGGCTCAACATCGCGGCCGTGCCGATCTGCTGATAAGAAATCATTCTGAACAGCTCGCCGAAACCGTCGAGTTCTTTGCTGAAAAGGCGGCGGGCGACTTCGACCGTGCCATCACGGGCTGTAAGGCCGGTACCACCTGTGGTTACAATCGCATCGAGATCAGACCGGTTCAACCACGCCTGCAGTGCGGTCAGCATCAGCCCAGGGTCTTCTTTAACAACCTCGTAAGCAACTATCGCGTGGCCACCCGCTTTGAAAACTTCCTGCAGAATCATGCCCGACTTGTCGTCGGCCGCCGAACGGGTGTCAGAAAAGGTCATCACCCCGATTTTGAGGCTGGCGGCAGCCATTTTTTCGTGTTCACGGTGTCCCATGCTTCACCTCAGTGCCGGTTTCCGGCCGGGCGCTGCAGACGCACCGGAGGGCTGACTGAACGGGCGATTTGAACCAGTTCAGGGTCGTCGAGAAGAATAAAATCGAGCTGCTCGTGTTCTTCAAGAAAGCGTTCTACCCCTTCTATAATCTGCAGTGAAAGCAGATCGGCTTCTTTCGGACTGATTATTCCGGCAGGTTCTATGCCGATAGTGAGGGTTCCGCTGTTGTCTGAAGCGGTGGCAGCAGCCATAAAGACATAAACAGCCGCAACTTCGGCCAGAGGCGAAAAAACCGTTTCGAGATACTCGATAAAAGCTGCCGGAAGCTCGGGGTCGGGCGTCGAAAAAATCATCTGTTCGCCGGCGGCAATCTCAATTTCTTCACTGTGGCAGAAAGAATTTTCGGCAAGAAAATTACGCGCCTGAATCAGCATCTTAGCCGCCTCCGGTGCAGAAAGCACGACCGAAATACCGCCTTCGGCATTGAATCTGACCGCATTATCTTTTATGAACATCTCTGCCAGCCAGGCAAGCTTGCCGTGGCAGTGCCCGACGGCTTCGGGATTCGCCGCATGAAAAGCGGTCATGGTGGCAAAAAAGTTGATTACCCCATCATCATCCGGCAGCATGGGGGCAATGACAAACTCTTCAAGCAGCTCAGCAAAACAGCAATGTGGAATCGCGCCCAACCGGGCATATTCACAGATTTTCCGGTCGAGACTGCGATTTTCGCCACGGCAGTCTGCCTGACCGGAACATTGTGCGATGCCTGACATTTCGCCTTTGTTCTTCGTTTTCATGCGGCAATCTCCTCGCGCAGTTCTGTGGTAACCCGATCAGCAAGAGCAGCCAGTTCTGATTCGTCGCCATCATTGTTGACAAGAATAACTTTGCGGCCTTCCGGCAGTTTATCCTGAGCGAACAGACGTTCGCGCGCACTTTCTTCAGTCCAGTTTCGGTAATTTACAAGGCGTTTAAGCCTTACCTCTGGGTCAGCCTGCACATAAATCAGTCTGTTGCACAGGGTGTCTAGACCCATCGAAAAAAGCAGGGCAGCGTTGACAATAATTGCCTGAAGGCCGCTTTTTCGGGCAGTATCGATGCGGGCGGCCACCATTTTTTTCATCGCCGGGTGCATGATGCTATTGAGAGTATTGATCGTGTCACTGCTGACAAAAGCGCGGCGGCCAAGTGAGCGGCGACAGACGTTACCTTCAGCATCGAGAATGTCTTCGCCAAAAGCCGTTACCAGAGACTGCCTCACCTGAGGTACAGTCAGCAGTTCATGTCCGACCGCATCGACTTCGAGGTTTTCGCCAAGGCCACGCTGTGAAAGCATATTGGCAAAGGTAGACTTGCCGGCTCCGGTCTGGCCAGAAATTCCAATTATCAGCATTTTATGCGCTCTTTCTCGGCAGAAAAACCGTAAAGGTCGAGCCTTCGCCAGAAACGCTCTGCACCTCGATACGGCCGCCATGTTCTTCGACAATTCTTTGAGCCATCGACAACCCCAGACCGGTACCGTCTTCTTTGGTGGTCATGAACGGGTTAAAAATATCGGGCAGCCTTTCGGCCGGAATCCCGATGCCGGTATCTTCGAACGCGACCACAACGTGGTCGTCGCGGTTATCGATATTAACCGTAAGCCTGCCATTGCGACCGATTGCATGAATAGCATTCGTCAGAATATTGATAAAAACCTGTTTAAGCTGATCAGGGTCACCGACAATTACCGGGCAATCACCATTAATATGGGTTTCGAATTGAATGCTCTGTTTGCCAAGCTGGTTCTTGATCAGCTGATAGCAGTCTTCGACTACTTTGGCCGGAATCACATCGATCGCTTTCGGCTTGCTGGGCTTGGCAAAGTCGAGAAGGTTGCCAACGATGCTTTCGAGACGGTCAATCTCGCGCTGAATTATACCGAGAGGTTCGCGGCGGTTATCGTCAGCGGCGAATTCAGCCTCGAGCAGCTGCACGATCATTTTCATGCCGGTGAGCGGATTGCGTATTTCGTGGGCAACCCCGGCCGCGAGCACACCGATGGCCGAAAGCTTGTCGGCACGTTTCAACTGCTCTTCAAGAGCACTTATCTGGGTGACATCCTTGATGAAGAATGCCGTGCCGAGCATGCTGCCACCCTCATTTCTGAACGGAAAGGCGTTAACTTCGACGATACGAGTCGTTCCGGCCGTTCTCAGCCTCACTTTTTCATTTTCGAGAGTGATATTGGTTTCGAGGACATCTATCATCAGCTCGTTAAGGCGACCAGGCAGTTTTTCTGTCGCGTTGAACGGGCTCCAGCCCTCAGAAAACTGCCGCCCCATGATCAGCCTGATTTCGGGATTGGCATAAGTTACCCGCCCGGCCGGGTCAAAGATGAGAACCCCAGAGGTCATACTTTCAAGAATGCGCTCAGTAAAGCCCTTGAGGTTGATCAGATCTTTGAACATGTGGTCGATAGAAGCGATCTGCGTAGCGATAATCTGCAGACCGATAATGTCTTCATCGCGATAGGCATACGGCTTGCGGCTGCCGATCGCGAGAACTCCGATCAGACGGCCGGAAACTTCGATCGGCAGAATCAGCACCGAGTTGTATTCCTGCGAGTAGGTCAAATACGGCTTCATTTCTTTTGCAGCCAGACCAACCGGCCCCTCGCCAATTTTGATAACTCTGGGGAAAGGCCCCTTAACTGTATCGTCAGCCTTTACCTCAAGGGTTTTTCCGTCTGGCGACAGGAAATAAAGCAGGTAAGAATCGAAGTTGATGAAACTGCGCGCGACTTTGCCAAGCGCATCGTAGATATTACGAAAGTCGATCAGCGATTCGGCCTGTTGCGAAATCTCATACAGAGCAGACAGGCGCGAATTCTTGTGAATCATCTCGTTGTTTAGCCTGAAGTTTTCGAACAATGAACCCATGAACGGCGTAAGAATTTCGAGAAAGCTGCGCTGTTCCTGTGAAAAATCAGGGCGGTCTTCGGGCTTAAAGATTATAAGCAGGGCAACCGGCTTGCCGGCAAGCATCACCGGCCAGGCAGACATTTTCCTTACGGGGTGACGCGGCGAAATTTCATACTCAGTAGTACCGGGAACCTGCAGCGAATCGCGCACCCTGATAAATGTTCTGAAGCATTCCTTGAGAAAATCATCGTTGATCTGCGGCTCAGGCAGGCTTTCAAGAAAGCTTTTGACGAACGGCACCATGATATTGATTTTTTCGTGCGGCGTGAGCAGCAGAGCCCCGGCAGACTCAGTGACCGAAACGGCGCTTTCGGTCAGAAACAGCAGGGCGCGGTCAGGGTTAAGGTGCGAAATTGCCTGAGCAATCTCGCTCAGCAGTGAAATTGCAATAACCGGTTTCTGTTCTATGGGCATCGATAACTCCGATATGTCAGCAAAATACCACGAATGGCAAACCGGCGCACGAAATTTCCCTGATTCTTGAAAAGTTACCGGTTGTGGAGTATTTTTAACAGAATCAGAAATAAAGGAGAACCATCATGGGAAAGGATTCTACAACCTCAAAGAAAAAGGCCGACACAGGCGCAAAAGCCTTCAAGGCTGACGCCATTACCCAGGCCGTCCTCGATCATTTTGCCGAGATCAGCGCTATTCCGCGCAAATCAGGCAATGAAGCGCAGATTCGTGATTTTCTTGTAAAATGGGCGGAAAAGCATAAATTTGCCGCCGAGGTCGACCAGGTCGGCAATCTGATCGTCAGGATTCCCGCCAGCAAAGGCATGGAAAAGCGCAAGGGTATCGTGCTGCAGGGTCATCTTGACATGGTTTGCGAAAAGACCCCCGATTCCAACCATGATTTTTTCCATGATCCGATCAGACTGGTCTATGATGGCGAATGGCTCAAAGCAGACCACACCACACTTGGCGCCGATAACGGCATTGCCATTGCCATCGCTCAGTGCCTGATGACCGACAGCAGCATTAAACACCCGGCTGTAGAACTGCTCTTCACCGTCGAGGAAGAAACAGGCCTGACCGGTGCCAACGGCCTTAAACCAGGCACTCTCAACGGAAAATATCTGATAAACATCGATTCAGAAAATGACAACGTGTTTACCGTCGGCTGTGCTGGCGGCAAAGACACACATATTGAGCTCGACCTCGACTACGAAGAAGTTCCGAATGATTATGTCGCCATGCAG
>ENA-UOWO01005583-UOWO01005583.1-activated-sludge-metagenome-genome-assembly--contig:-NODE-5583-length-13287-cov-12.430849_pt1 | contig 13287 bp, 10 predicted proteins | sample MGYA00238148_ERZ761564 | MGnify/ENA primary metagenome ERZ761564 (study PRJEB28885, sample SAMN05720194) | activated sludge metagenome | isolation source: Anaerobic digester | place: USA...
CCGCTCTGTATTATATCTTCGTTCACCGGATAACTGACGGATTCCGTCTTGGCGGAGTTCCCTATGTACCGGTTATTTCAAAAGATATCTTAACAAAAATAAAGAGTTATGTGCCAAGTGAATATGAAAACATCCTTGACAGCGTCGTTTATGATTCATCTGATCAGGACATCATGGATATCAGGGATTTCAGAAACATACTCCGATCCATAAAGAGCAGCTTACAGCTTGAGATCGGTTACTGCAACGCAAAAGGGGAAATTTCATCAAGAGTTGTTGAGCCGATGCTTCTGACAAACTATCTTGGAAAATGGTATATCATAGGATACTGCCACAAACGGAAGGAGCTTGCGGTCTTTCTCATATCAAGGATAACAAATTGCCGGGTAACTGAAAACATGTTTGAAAACGCAGTCACAAAAAAAGAGCTCAAAAATTACACAGACGGCTCATTCGGAATGTTCAAATCATCAAAGACCGCACTCGCAACGATCAGAATATCTGAACCGTCAATGCATTATATCAGAAATCAGAAATGGCATAAAGATCAGATAGTTATAGAAGGATCATCTAAAGGCATCAATTATATTGAAATAACTTTACCCGTTGGAGAAAGACACAACGAGATCATTGCAAGAACAATGGCCTACGCCCCGGACAGCGAGATCGTCGCTCCGAAAGAATTAAGGGACAAGTGGCTTGACACCATAAAGAAGATGTGGAATAAATACGGAACTCTCTGACGACCGATAATTTACCCCTTCCGCCAGAAGTTGACGAGATCATGCAGTGCGGCGGACTCGACGAATACATCAAAGCAAAACTCGCCGGGAAATAGTTAAAATCATTTTCGGATCCGGCAAAAAATCTTGCCAGTTTTGGCATTTTTCCTTAAATATAATCAAATTTGCCCCGACTTTTGTACAAATGGGTGAACGGTGGACAGGTCTGGGAAGCCGAGGTGAGGGGTGAATATCAATTTATTTTTGATTTTTGCTTTTACTTTCTAATGTTTTCAAGCTTTCCAGATAATTTCTTTCAGCTTCGCTCAATGTTTTCTGCTGATATTTTTTATATTCTGAGATGGCTTTTTCTGTTGCTGTTTCGTGGCTTACAGAACCGGCTCCCAGCAATAGTTTTTCGCCGCTCATGGTCAAAATTTTATCCAAATGTTCAGCCCAATCTTTCATAGTCATTGCTTGTTCCCGTTCGGCTTGCCGTTCAGCAAAATCCAAATACCCTGATACAATCTGTCCGAGCGAACGAAGTTCTTTTTCGTTTAAATAATTTTTTGCAACAACCACATCTTTTAAATAAGGACGGCTGCCTGGAAACGACATCAGACCCATAAATTCTTTTTCAGAATCGGCACGATTGAAAATAACTTCAGCTGCTGTTTGTCCGTGGACTGCATAATGTATTTTGTTTTGCACTTTTTTAAAAAATTCTATGGAAACCTCTGCTTTTGGGTCGTAATCAATACTGGTTGCGTATATATCCAGAACCTGGCGATAAAATACTTTCTCGGATGCACGAATATCGCGTATCCGCTGTAGCAATTCTTTCCAATAGCCGCCACCGCCCAAATTCTTCAGTCGGTCATCGTCCATAACAAAGCCTTTTAAAATGTATTCTTTAAGAATGCTTGCGGCCCAGATTCTAAACTGAGTCGCCCGTTTGGAGTTGACCCGATAACCCACCGCAATAACAACATCAAGGTTGTAGTATTTCACTTCTTTTTTTTGGGTTTTCCCTTCAATGGCACCGTGTTTAGTGGTGTTTTCCAAAATGGAAACAACCACTTTTTCATCCAGCTCCCCACTTTCAAAAATGTTTTTCAAGTGCTTGGATACTGCTGGAATTTTAACATCAAAAAGCTCTGATATTGCACTTTGGTTAAGCCAGATAGTTTCATCCTGCAAAATAGTATCAATTTTTATATCACCGTCAGGGGTAGTATAAAGGATAATTTGTGATTGATTCGATTCTTTTTTTTTATCTTTTCTCATATTGTTTATCCGTCCTCTAATTCCCAATTCCAAATAATATATACTCTCCGGAACACACTGTCAAAAAACCCCTTTTTCAATTCTTTTCACCCCTTCCCCAGCAGTTTTCTTACTGCATAACTTGCAAGGATGAGTCCTGCGGCTTGAGGGACAAAGGGTGTGGAGCCCTGAGTGAGCCGTTTTCTGCCGGGCATTTCTTCATTGTGGTCGTCTTCAAGGTCAACGGGTTCTGTGGAAAGTTCCTTGCTGAAAACAACGGGAAATCCCTTTCTGATTCCTCTGTTCCTGAGCCGTTTTCTTACAAATTTTGATAAAGGGCAAACATCCGTTTTCCAGATGTCAGAGATCTGAAGTAACTCCGGTCTGAATTTTCCCCCTGTTCCCATTGAGGAGATGAAGGCGGCATTGTTTTCAAGAAGTGCGATAATCAGGTTTACTTTCGGGTTGAGTGAATCAATTGCATCAATATGAAAATCGGCAGAATGAACTTTTTGAGCGGCATCAGCTCCGTGAACGAAATCTTTTGATATTATAATTTTTATGTCAGGGTTTATGTCTTTGGCTGTTTTAACGAAAACCTCGGTCTTATCGAGGTTTAGCGTTGATTCAAACCCAAAAACAAGACGGTTGAGGTTTGAAATGTTCACTTTATCAAAATCGGTGACTGCTATTGTGCCGACCCCTGCTCTGACAAGGGATACAGCGGCACTTGCTCCGACTCCGCCAAGACCATAGACCGCAACGGTTGAATTTTTGAGTTTTTCAATTCCGTCTGCACCGAATACCAAATCTGTCCTTTCTGTGAATGTCATTTAATTTTTACACCTGCTTTCCCACAGATATATCCCTTTTCCTTCGCTCACATCAATGTTTACCTGAAGGATCCTTTTTACCGAATGGTTGAATTTGCTGTATTCAGAAAGTATATCAACAAGTATGAGCCGCTTTTCGTAGTTGTGATCCGATTCAGTGCAAAGAAGGGAATATATTTTTCTTTTTTCACGCCTCAAATGTCTTTCTATCTCTTCCCCTTTTGCAACAAGGGCGCAGTCAAAGTTCTTTTTTACACACACTTCATGGAACTGTCTGAAAACCATCAGATAACATTCAAGAAGGATCTTTTTCTGCTCATCGTTCAGTTTATGCCTGATCTCATCAAGACGGACTCCATATTTTGCGATAGACTTGGCGTGGTCGCCCATTGATTCAAGTTCATCAGCCATTTTAAGAAAAAGCCAGAGTATATCAGTGTGACTGTTTCTGCTTTTGCTGATAATTTCAACTATATCCTTTTGAGCTTCGTCAATTATCTCTTCATAGTGGATAACTTTTTTATAAATGGAACGCAGTGCCGGTTTCCTTATTCCGATATAGCTGTAACTAAGCATATCAGTTATATATTTCACACACAGTTCGATCACCGGTTCAAATTTTTCCTTAATTTTTTCAGGAGTATCGTCAGCCGTTACGGGTGAAATATTGAGCGACTCAGTTATCAGTCTGAATTTCTTTCTGATGAATTTTTCTGCAGTTACGGCAAACACTTTTCTTAATGGAAAAACTATTACGGCAAGAATGATTTTAAGGAAAGTCATATAAAGAGCTATCATAAATCCGGCATCGAATGAATATGTTTTTGAGATCGTCAATACAAGTTCCACCATAGGATAGAAGAACACAAGCCCTGCCAAGAGTTCAATAACATTGATGAATATCTGTAAAAACGCCGTCCTTTTCCCTTCGGCTGATGTTCCAAGTGAAGCAAGATATGCAGTAGCCGTTGTTCCGAGAGTTGAACCGAGCACCACAGCCGCACCGCTATGCAAAGAGACTGCACCAGTCGAAACCAGTCCGATTATCATTGCCGCAGTCGCACCGCTTGAATGGATCACAGCAGTAAAAACAACACCTGCGATCACAAGAATGAGCATGGAAATAAATGATGAAGATGCATCAAATCCCGAAAAAAATGACAATGCTTTTTGATTTTCCTTTAAAAAAGAAACTGAATCCATCATCATTTGAAGACCAAAAAATATAAGACCGAGACCGGCAACAAATATAGAGATCTTTTTTAACTTTTCATTTTTCAGCACAAATTTTAATAAAAACCCGCTGGTAAACATGAAAACACCGAATGAGGTCACTTTTACTGCAACTATCCACGCTGTTGTTATTGAACCAATGTTCGCTCCGATCAGGTAACTTACTGAACTCGTGACCGTTACAAGCCCGACGGAGGTCATCGAAACAAGGATCGCCGTTGTTGCACCTGAAGATTGAAAAAGGGTCGTTATTGTAAAACCTGTGAAAATCTTTGTAAAATCATTCCTTGTCCATTTGTCGAGCTTGTCTGCAAAAGACTTGCCTGTGAAACCCGAAAGCATCGAACTGAGCTGTGTCATCCCGAAAAGGAAAAACGCAAGCCCTGCCGGAAGCATTAAAAGTTGATACATATAAATTCCGTTAAATGTGGATAGTTCTTCCAAGCGAATTCAGCACCGCTTCAAGGGATGCTTCACAAAGTGTCGGATGGGGATGGATCGCTTCAATAATATCTTCAGCAGTCGCACCGAGTTTCATTGCCAGAATAAACTCTGAAATGAGGTCTGTCGCACCGTATCCGATGATATGTGCTCCGATAATTTTGTGACTTTCTTCCTCAATTATTACTTTTACAAAACCGGTCGTGTGATTTGATGCAACAGCTTTTCCGTTTGCACTGAACGGGAATTTGCCTGTTTTTATTTTTATCCCTTTTTCGATTGCAGTTGATTCTCTGTAGCCGATTGAGCCGATTGAGGGAAGACAGTATATGCATCCCGGATTAAGCAAGTAGTCAATTTTATGAACTTTCATTCCGGCAATCTGCTCAACAGCAACGATCCCTTCATGTTCAGCGGTATGGGCAAGCATCGGGGTCGGAATGCAGTCGCCTATCGCAAAAACACCTTCGACATTTGTTTTAAAAAGTTCGTCAGTTTTTATGAATCCTTTTTCATTTAAAACCACGCCTCCTTTTTCAATGTCAAGTCCGTCAAGATTGGGGCTTCTGCCGACACTCGAAAGAACCTGCGCCGCCTCAACAGTTGTGCCGTTATTAAGCGTTATCACCATTAAATCATTGACTTTCTCAACTTTTTCAACAAAAACGCCTGTGTGTATTTTCATTTTTTTCTTTTTGAACTCTTTTGTGAGCTCTTTTGAAATATCAGCGTCTTCAAAAGGAATTATCGAGTTCATCGCTTCAATTATTGTAACTTCAACTCCGAACGAATGATAAATATAGGCCATTTCAACACCGATCACTCCGCCGCCGATTATTGCAATGCTTTTGGGAAGTTTTTCCTGAAAAAGGGCATGATCTGAGCTTATTATGTTTTTTCCATCCACCGGGAAGCCCGCAACATCACGAACTTTTGAGCCGGTTGCAATTATTATATTTTCTGCTTCGAACTCAGTTTCGCCAGCCTTGACAGTTTTCGGGCTTATGAACTTTGCTGTTGCAGTAACAAGACGGACTTTGTTCTTTTTGAAAAGATATTGAACTCCTGCTCTATTTTTTGTCACTGCATTCTTTGCATGTGCCACAACTTTTGTCCAGTCAAATGTGGCAGTTGCCGTTATTCCGAATGCGTCGGAATGATTGATGTTCTCAAATGTTTCCGCTGCTGCGATCAATGCTTTTGTCGGAATACATCCCCAGTTCAGGCATGTTCCGCCAAGATCGGCTTTTTCTATTACAACCGGCTCAAGACCGAGCTGAGCCGCCCTTATTGCCGCAACATAACCGCCGGGACCTGCACCGATGATGAGAAGCTTCACTTTTTCCATTTTAACCTCCTTGCGACCTTGTCAAAAATATAAACCGCGTTTTCATCCTTAATGATTATAAGCACTGCAACAAGAAATATTCCAAAGATAGCGGTGATAATAGAAAAAGGGACAAATTCCCTGATAATTTTCTCACCAAACGCTGACATTGCCGGTATTTTTGAAAAAACACCATATACAAAATCTTTTGTAAAATAGAGCGGCACTCCGCAACATACTGATATTAATAAAAATCTAAACGCATATGAAAATGATGAAAGAACTGCGTTCATATTTATCTTTCCACCTTTTCTGAGCATAAAGACAAGTATCACTGTGCTTACAAAAGCCGATATTGTGGAAGCAAATGCGATCCCGCCACCTTTCATCGAGCCGACAAGAAGATATGCCGCAACAATGTTCACAACTACTGAAACAATCCCTGCAACAGTAGGCGACACTGTGTCCTCCTGAGCAAAAAAGGCAGGAAAGAGAATTCTTGTCACAGCAATGAAAAAAAGGCCTGAAATATGGAACATCAGGGCATAGGAAGTCAGCCGCACCGATTCATCATCAAACCTGCCGAATTTGAAAAGAAGGGATACAATTTCTTCTCTCATAAGAAGCGTGAATACTGTTGCCGGTATCGATATCATCGCAGTAACTTTTATCCCGAACACCAGATTTTTATTGAAATTCCCCCAATCCCCTTTTTTGGCATCAGTTGAAAGTTCAGGCAGAATGACGGTGCTCAGAGAAACAATGAAAACCCCGAGTATAAGCTCCTCAAGCCGGTTTGAAAACTGAAGAGAGCTCACTATTCCCTCTCCTGCCCTGTTTGCTATATGGGTCGTTGCGATAATGTTGATCTGATATGCGCCCATTCCAAGAAGTGTCGGTGATATGAGCCGCATGACTTTTCTAACACCCGGGTGAAAAAATGCCTTTTTCAGATTTGTAAACGAAAATCTCATCCCCGTTTTCATCATGAACGGGATCTGAAAAAGCATCTGAATTATTCCGCCCGCAGTCACACCGATCGCTATCGCCCTTGCCGGATTTGCAGTAAAAGGAGAAAGAATGAAAGCGGCTGTAATAAACGAAAGATTGAAAAGAATCGGGGTAAATCCGCTCGGACCGAATATGCCCAGACTGTTCAGAACACCCTGAAGCAGTGCCGCAACAGAAATGAAGGCAAGATACGGCCACATGATCTGCGTAAGAAAAACCGCTTCAGAATAAACATCTTGAGAAAAAGCCGGCCCGAATATCTTTACGAGAGCACCAGACAGCCCTATACCGATAAATACCGTTACACCAAAGACCGTTATCCCGAAAGTGAACACAGCGCTCAGGAAATCTGCGGTCTCCTTTTTATCATTCCTGCTGAGATATCCTTTAAAAGTGGGAATGAAAGCGGCAGAGATAGTCCCTTCTGCAAAAAGCCGTCTCAGAAGATTAGGTATCAGAAAAGCGACAGAGAAAGCATCACTTAAAGCTGTGGTGCCCAGCATTGCCGCCTTGACAGATTCTCTTGCAAGCCCTAAAAATCTTGAAATGAGAGTGAATCCGACAAGCACATAGCTGCTTTTCAGAATCGATCTTGTGCTCAAAATATCCCCTCCGGACCTTTTGTCGGATCAAGGATGTGCTTTTCATCGACACTTCCCTGCGGCTCACTTCCTGAATGAAAATACATTCTTACGCCGCCTGATTCAGTTACAAGACCTGTTGCGGTATCAATCGCTCTTGAGACAATTCCGTAAGGGATTTTATAATCAGTCGGTTCAGAATTTGCGAGATATCTCCCCATGAAATCCATCCACACCGGAAGTGCCGCCTTGCCGCCGGTCTCAACTCTTCCGATAGGTTTTCCGTGCTGATCGTTGCCGACCCAGACACCTGCGACAAGATTGGGGGAGTAGCCAATGAACCACGCATCAAAATAATCGTTCGTAGTGCCTGTCTTTCCGGCAACATGACGGCTGCAGTAAGAACTTTCCTCAACCTGTTCAGATGATTCAGTCACTTCAGCAGGGTTTGGTTTCTTATTGCATTTATAGTTGTTAAGCCCTCTTGCTGATCCGGCCGTACCGCGGTTGACGACATCTTCAAGAACTTTGTTGACTATATATGCAGTCTGAGGCGTAACAACTTGATTTTCCTCCCTTTTTGCAAAATATACCAGTCTTGCGATCTTTTCCGGAGCTGAAATATAGGGATCGTAAAAGACCGTATTGTCCTCCAGAACTTTGCCGTATTTGTCATAAACTTTTCTGATGTATGTCGTGTAAGGACTTTTTCCCATGTTCGGAAAATGAGCATAGGCATCGGTCAGTTCATCGATCGTCAGGCAGCTCGCCCCGAGCATGCTTCCAAACTCAGGCCTTATCTGGCTTTTTATCCCGAGATTCTGAGCCCATTTAAGTGCATCGGCAAGACCTGTTTTCTGCAAAACCCTTATTGCCGGAGTATTCATCGAATGTATCAATGCCTCCCAGACAGTTATTTCACCTTTGAAGGTATTTTCAAAATTAGATGGCTTAAAATTTGTATCTACAACTGTTACAGGAGCATCAAGTATCATTGACGCCGGGGTCAGAAGCGGTGGTCTTCCACCCTGTTTTTCAAGTGCAAGTGAATAAAAAACCGGCTTGATCGCACTTCCGGGCTGTCTGCATGCCTGAGTTGTCCTGTCAAATTCACTTATCTCAAAATCGTATCCGCCCATCAGCGCTTTTACATATCCCGAATAAGGGTCCTTTACAATTATCGCCGCCTGACTTGCCGGCATCTGTTCAAGAACAAAGAAGAAATCTTTCTTCAATTTTTTTGAATAGTTACGATGGTCAAGAACATCCCTTGTCCCCTCTTTATCTGTTGCCCTGACCATCACAATGTCACCAGGTGAAAAAACATCTGCACTCGATCTGATGACCGGAGGATAACCTGTAGGATTCCAAGGTCTTGCCCATAACAGATCTTCAAGATATACCGGTCTTTTCACTTTCCCGACCTGAATTACCGCCTCTTTGGGCTTTATTTCAATGACAACGCCCTGATAATATATGCCGCTGCTGATGTTGCTTTCAGTTACTTCCCCGAAATGCTCCTCATGTCTAAGCAGATATTTCTCAAGATCCTTTTTCAGATTTATCTTGTAAAGCGGGTTTGTCACTTCACCTTTAAATTTCTTGCTTTTCTGATAACTGTTTTCAGTGCTTCTTGCATATCCCTGCCTTTTTGAAAGTTCCCGCAATCCCATGAAAACAGCTTCGTGGGCAAGTTTTGTCGCCCGCATATCAACGGTTGTCTGAACTGACATCCCTTCCTTGTAGAGTTTGTCAAACCCGTATTTTTCAAGAAGATATCGTCTCACCCTTTCGCTGAAATAAGGGGATTTATCAAGAAAAAGCTCTTTCTGAGGATCAGTAACAACCGGTTCGTTCTTGGCTTTCTCATATTCCGCCTCAGTTATGTACTTTTCTTCAAACATCCTTTTCAGAACATAATTTCTCCTTCTTAAAGCCGTTTTAGGATTCTGTATGGGGTTTGCAAGAGAGGGAAATTTAGGAAGCCCTGCAAGAACAGCAATTTCATGAAGATCAAGTTCCCACACATGTTTGCTGAAATATTTTCTTGATGCCGCTTCAACGCCGAAAGAACCGCTCCCGAGATATATTTCATTCAGGTAAAGATAAAGGATCTCCTCTTTTGAAAGATGTTTTTCAAGTTCAATGGCAAGAATTATATCCTTTATCTTTCTTCCCCATGTCCTTTCAGTTCCGACAAAAGATTTAGCAAGCTGCTGGGTTATGGTGCTTCCGCCCTGCTTGACCCCAGTCACAAGATATTTGAATCCAGCCCTCATCATTCCGAAAAGATCTATTCCGCTGTGCTCGTAAAAAGAGCTGTCCTCCCCTGCAACGAAAGCAAGCCGGAGTTTTTCGGGTATCTTGTCGTAAGGGACAATTATTCTTCTATTCTCGTGATAGAATTCCGCAATAAGTTCACCGTCATATGAATAAACTTTTGTGCCTGCATCGGGCTTATAGTCGCTGACTGTGTTGATAGAAGGTATTTCTGCCTTATATTTGTAATAAACAGCGACACTTATGAGAAAACCGGAAAGTGCCGAAATCAGGATCAGCATCATTATGGTCTTCTTCAATTCAGCTATTTTTCTTATTATCGACTTCTTTTTCTTTTTTTCAGATGCCATCTTTCACTCCGAATAATTGCCGGAACGCTTCAATATAACTATTTTTTTTAAATTCAACAGCTCTTTTTACAACTTCATTCTGATCAAGCCATTCAAAATCGAAAAATTCATCTGATCTTTCAAGCGACCAGCCCGGGCCAACTATCTTTATGAGAAAATAGATCTGTTCCTGACCATCGAATTTCATACCCTTTCTTATTTCAGGCGGGAACAAATATCTGATAACACTCGTCTTTTTCACAACATTGAGAAAATGCGGCTGAATTCCCGTTTCTTCAAAAACTTCTCTCAAAACTGCATACTGTTCATTTTCATCTTTGTCAACACCCCCCTGAGGAAGCTGCCACGCATCTGCAACATCAGTCCTTTTACCCACTAATATCAGCCCTTTATCATCAACTATCACTGCCGCAACATTTTTCCTGAAATTCATTCTACTCCCCGACACAGGCACATGACCTTTCGCTTTCCCACACATAAACCTTTGAAACGGATGCCTCTCTGTCAACCGCCGCAACCTCTTTTTCTGCTTCGTTGAAAATAAACAGCGCAATATTTTCTGCCGTAGGATTTATTTCATGAAACTGCTCAAGAGCGTTAAGATCCTTGTGATCAAGAAAATCTGTGATCTTTTTTAAAATTCTGTCTATGTCCTTGAAATCCATGACAAATCCTGTCTTATCAAGTTCTTTTCTTGTGACACATAATCTGACGCGCCAGTTATGTCCGTGAATATTTTCACACTTTCCGCAATAATTTCTCAAACGGTGAGCAGAAGAAAAATGGATCTCCCGGTATACTTCAAATTTCATTTTTTCTCCCCTTGTGCCATCAGTGACATTTTTATTATTTTCACCGGCTCAACAGGAACATTTGCATGACCTTTCTGCATGCCAACTTCCACAGACCCGATCCTGTCAATAATTTCAAAACCCTCGACAACTTTTCCAAAAACAGCATATCCGTTGGGTTCACTGTATTCAGGATTAGGGTCAAGCTGCTTTGTTGGAGCAAGAGTTATATAGAACTGGCTTGTTGCACTGTGAGGATCTCTTGTTCGGGCCATCGCAAGAGCATATTTTTCGTGAGTGATCAGAAGTTTTTTTGATTTTTTCCCCGATTCCGAAACAACCTCTTCAAAAGGGGGCATCTCAAACTTCACAGGTGGCTTTGTCTCTTTCTGCACCATCTCGGCTGAAAAACCGCCACCCTGAATTACAAAATTCTTCACCACGCGGTGGAAGATCAACCCGTCGTAAAAACCGCTGTTCACATAATCAACAAAATTCTTAACAGTTTGAGGCATTCCGTTGCCGAAAAGTGCAAGAACGATCCTGCCTTCACCCGTTTCAAGAATAACTTTGTGTGTAACTTCCACCGGATCAGGTTTTTTTTCAATGCTTCCCGCTCCGGCGCATCCTGCTATAACTGAAAAAACTAAAGAAAAAACCGCAAACATTTTAAAAATCCGTTTCATTTTGATTCCTCCTGCAACAAACAGCAACACCGGCAAAATATCACAAAACTCTATTTCTTTCAAAGAAAATAAGTATAAACTCAGTTTAATGTTAAAAAAACTTGAATTTTCCAAGATGTTCCAATAAGGTGTCTAAAGATTTTTTGACTGTTATTAAAAATAGAGATTTATTTGTTTTAGCTATGACGGAGGAATTAATGACTCTTAAGAAAGTATTGGTACTGTTGTTTGCAGCTCTTTTTATCCTTCCATTATCAGCCGCAGATGATTTTGATGATGAATTCGGCGGATTCGATGATTTCGAAGACGAAGGAAAAAAGAAAGATGTCGATGATGAAGACTATGATGCTGAAGAAAATGCAGAAAAAAAGAAAGAAAGAGATCAGGAAGCAAGCGATGCCGCAATGAAAGATCTTCTTGGCGATGAAGAAGAGATCATCGAAAAAGAAACTGAAAAGGAAGATAGGAAAGAATCAAAAAAATCATCAAAATCTGATGAACCGAAAAAGGAAAAGAAAAAAGCTGAACCCAAAGAAAAGGGGCTGAAGCCGGTTATTCTTATCAAAGGCGGATTCACACTTCTCGGTCAGTATAAAACCGCTCCGAAAACAACTCTCGGGTCAATGTTCGGCGGTGTTGATGAAGGTCTTTTAGGTGCAGAGTTCATCGGTGATCATGTCATCGCAAAAGGAACAATGAACATCAGAACCGACAATCCTCTTATCGACAAAGGGAACAACCCCCTTGCAAAAAAGAACCTTCACACCATCCAGAACGGTGCTGAGAACGGTCTTTATGAACTTTACGGCGGACTTAAGTTCTTCGACATATTTGTAAAAGCAGGAAAAATGCTTCCTGAATACGGTCTTGTTGACACTTATCAGACGATCGGAATGGGATTCACAACTCCTTTCCTCACAAGAAGTCTCATTGCCGTTGAAGGTTTTATTCCTGAGACAGATGCAGGTATTGCACTTGGTTACAAAGGGACATTCGCTGACGCCCACACAATACTTGTCGGCCTTATGCTTGGAACCGGTTCTATCGCTTCCGATTACTGGAACAGTGATAAGACAATGGGTCTTTACGGTCGTGTCGGATATATGCATGAATACATTCAGGCGGCAATCGGTTTCCAGTACAGAACAGATTATGCTGTCGATAAAGACTGGGGTAATAATAAAGATGGTACCCCAAAAGTAACTTCTCTTCTTTCAAAAAACCCGACATTTATTGGAATCGGTGTTCATTTGAGAGCAAGTATTGCCGGCTTTGAAATGCCGCTCACTTTTGATTTCAACCAGATGGACATGTATCAGATTACAAGCGGTGTCGCTAAGAAAAAAACCGGACAGAATATACTCCTTTCACTTGCTCCCGGATACGCATACTCATTTGACAGCGAATGGGCAGACAAGATCGGTCTTGCTGTAAGATTCGACCTTGTAAAAGGTGTCTACACAAAAGATGCAAGATACCTTGATTACGGAAAAGCAGCATCATTGGAAAGCGGTTTTATTGATTATGAAGGTTTCAAGAAAGATTCTGTAATTTTCAGAATCGGTGCCACAGTAAACTTCTTTGCAAAAGACATTAAAGGTGTCCGTTCATTTGCAGGAATAACTTTCCTTGTACAGCCGGAATCAAAAATTGTTGGAAGAACAACCGTTAAGGATGCCAGTGGTGTTGCAACTAACAATGGTATAAATAGCGAAACAGATTACGGTTTCACAACACTTATGCTTTCAGCCGGTGCAGAAATGTAG
>ENA-UOWO01005584-UOWO01005584.1-activated-sludge-metagenome-genome-assembly--contig:-NODE-5584-length-13283-cov-5.241155_pt1 | contig 13283 bp, 10 predicted proteins | sample MGYA00238148_ERZ761564 | MGnify/ENA primary metagenome ERZ761564 (study PRJEB28885, sample SAMN05720194) | activated sludge metagenome | isolation source: Anaerobic digester | place: USA...
TTCTGCATTCGCTCTCATTTTTGTTGCCTCTGCTTCTGCATTTACATTCAATTTCAAACTTGTAGCATCACCCTCGGCTTTTTTAACGGTAGCATCTGCAGTTCGTTGAGCGATTTCAACACTTTGTGACGCTTTTACAATTTCTTTTTGCATATCTGCAATCGCCGTTTCTTTCTCCATTCCTTGACGCTTTTCTTGCGCCATCTTTTGAGTTTCATAAGTTTTTTCTTCTTCTTGTGCAATCTTTCGATCTGTTAGTGTTTTCATTAATGCATCAGGTGGCACAATATCACCTATAAGCGTATCAACAGCATTCACATTATATTCATCCAAAACATCCTTTATATGATTCTTTGCCGATTGTTGTCTTTCTTTACGTGTACTCAAAAATGAAATTACATCACTATCCTGTGCTGAGTTTCTGAAATAATTACCTATAGTAGGCTCTAGCACTTGAGACACTAAATTATTCATACTTCCAAAGCGTGCAATTACTTTGGGCGCTTCATTTGCAGGCACATGAATAATTTGTGCAACATCTAAATTAAACGGGAACCCATCTTTTGACCTAACCGTAATAGTTGATAAATTTTTATCTAAATTATGTGACTCACTTCTTGCGTTTGCCCAATTTAAAACAAGATTCGTTGTAGGCACAGACTCAAGTTTAGTGGTGTATTTATTAATTGCATATTTTCCTGGTCCTAGCGGTTCCATCCAAACTCCTCTTTGACCTTTTGAAACAATATTGCCGTGTTTAAATGAATCGCCTGTTACATCTTTGCCATCTTCACCAATATATGAAATTACAACACCCACATATCCAATAGGCACATCAGTCATTGGTGTTTCTTCAATTTGAACAGCCCAAGGATTAATATAATATGAACCAGCTAAAACAACTTGAGGCTGTAAACCTCTGTTTCCTCCTTGACTTAAAAACCGATCAAAGTCTTGAAAATTATTATGACCTTCTACAAATTTTCCTGCAATTTGACCAATTGGAATTGGCTCACCATCCATAGCCGTAATAATACCTACCATGTTTTCATGAATCACAATTTGGTCTGTGAGAGCAACTTCAAATAAATGAGTATTAATTCTATACGAACCTGCAGTCATAAAAGAGGTTTGTCGACCTCTTTGACCTCCATTTTCTAAAAATTTTGTTGCATCTTGAAAATTATCACATTCAGTGTGTCGAGCTAATATTCTACCAGTTGGAATTTCGGCACCATCTTTACTTAAAATAAGTCCAATTTTACCTTCTGGTATAATTACAAACGAAGCCATATCAACACTAAATTGCCATGGCCACATAAACCAATATAAGCCAGGTGCTAAAGCTTTTGCTTGAAATCCCGCTTCACCTTTTGTTGCAATAATTCTACCATCAGGCAATTCGCGATTAGCGCCAAAAAGAACAAACTTCTTGGTAACTAAGCCTATTTTGTTTTCTGGGACGATGACCATACCGAAAAAAACTCGGAGAACAAATTTGTAAAAAATAATACAAACCAATATCAATCCAATCCACCAATAATGAGCCACAATATCTTGCATGATTTATTAATTTATGATCGCAAAAGTAATTGAATTCTGAATGCTAAAAAATTAATTCCTAACGTTTAGGGGATACAATGAATTGGTACTTTTCGAACTCTAATAGGCAAGAATAATTATAAAAACCTGTATAAACTTATTAACTCAAATACGCTCCTACTACTTTTCCTTTTACTACTTCAACCGAAATATGCTCTTGCAAAGTTGTAGAGAGTAAAAATCCTATATAATCTGAACTGATTGGAAATCGTTTATGCTTTCTATCAACCAATACTGCAATTTGAATTTTCTTTGGTAATGTTTCTAAAAATAATTTGGTTGCATATAAGGAGGTGCAGCCCGAATTGGCTACATCATCAACAATAATAATTGCTTTATCTTTTGGTGAAAAAGTTTCAACAATTCGTCCGTTTATTGGATTTATTTTATCTATTTCAATAGAAATCAAACTCACTTTTAATTGACTAATCGACTCAATATTTTTTTTAATCATTTTTGCAATATCATATCCTCTATCAAGAATACCCGCTAACACAATCTCCTTTTCATCACTATTATTTTCAACAATTTCATAGGCAATTCGATTCAACTTCATTTCCGCCTGCTTACTATCTAATATTTGTGTTTTATCTGCCATAGATTTTTTGGGCAAAAATACATGGAAGAAATTGGAAACTTATCTATAATTATTAAACATTCAGATTAAATTTGTAAGAATTAATAACGAATCATGCAGATAGTTCAACAGTTACTTTTCTTAGCCATTTCGGCAATTGCTATATTTCTCTTTGCAAAAAAAATAAAAGAAATCAGACGAAATATACTCCTAGGAAAAGATCTTGAGCTAAACGATCATTCAAATTTGAGATGGCGAAATGTTTTACTCAATGCGTTTGGGCAAAAAAAAATGTTTAAAAATCCTTCGGTTGCGATCCTTCACTTTTTTGTTTACGCCGGATTTATTATTATCAATATTGAAATTTTAGAAATTATTTTAGATGGACTAACAGGGCATCATCGCATGTTCCTTCCATTTTTAGGTTCCTTATATTCATTTCTAATTGGCATATTTGAAATTCTTGCATTTTTAGTATTAATGGCTTGCGTACTGTTTTTTATTCGAAGAAATATTACCAAAGTAAAACGATTAAATAAAGGCGAATTATTAGAAGGTTGGCCTCGAAATGATGCAAATATTATTTTAGGTTTCGAAATTATTTTGATGACTTTATTTTTAGTCATGAATGCGGCTGATTTGAATTTACAAGCTATTCAATCTTCGCATTATGTTCAAACCGAGTCGTTTTGGATTTCAAAATATATCGCGCCTTTATTCAATGGATGGTCTGAAACTGCTTTAATTGGTTTAGAAAGATTTTGTTGGTGGGCACATATCATTGGCATTTTTGTGTTTATGAATTATCTGCCTTATTCAAAACATTTACATGTGATATTGGCTTTTCCGAATGCCTATTATGCAAGACTTGAAGCCAAAGGAACCATGTCGAATATGAAGGATATTCAAAATGAAGTATTATATATGATGCAACCTGAATTAGCACCAACCAATGCAGATGCACATGCGGTAATGAAATTTGGTGCACGAGATGTGATGGATTTAAATTGGAAGAATTTAATGGATGCTTATAGTTGCACTGAATGTGGTAGATGTAGTGCTTCGTGCCCAGCTAATGAAACAGGCAAAAAGCTTTCGCCTCGTAAAATCATGATGGATACGCGCGATCGTCTTGAAGAGGTTGGAAGAAATATAAATTTAAATAAAGAATTTAAAGATGATGGCAAATCATTACTTCATGATTATATTACAGTTGAAGAACTTCGCGCATGTACAACCTGCAATGCTTGCGTTGAAGCATGTCCGGTGAGTATTTCGCCACTTGATATTATTTTTCAGCTAAGAAGAAATTTAGTGATGGAAGAAAGCAATTCGCCACAAGAATGGAATCAAATGTTCGGTAATATCGAAAACAATATGGCTCCTTGGAAATTTAGTCCTGACGATAGAGATGCTTGGATTCACTCCTAATTTTTTTTAACTAATCTAATCAGTCACAGAGTATCCTGAAAATTAAATAACTGTTCAAACAAAATATTAAAGCATGCAAATAAAAACCTATAGCGAATATCAACAAGAAGGAAAACAACCTGAAATCCTTTTTTGGGTAGGTTGTGCTGGCAGTTTTGATCAAAGAGCGCAAAAAGTTACCAAAGCTTTTGTTGAAATTTTAAATCATATCGGAATTGATTTTGCAATTTTAGGAAAAGAAGAAATGTGTACTGGAGATCCAGCAAGAAGGGCCGGGAATGAATTTTTATTTCAAATGATGGCATTTAATAATATTCAAACCTTGAATATGTATGAAGTAAAACGAATTGTAACCACATGTCCGCATTGCTTTAATACTTTAAAAAATGAATATCCCGAATTGGGAGGCAAATATGAAGTGATTTCACACGCCGTCTATCTTCAACAACTAATCAATGAAGGGAAATTAAAATTAAAAGGTGGCGGTGAATTCAAAGGAAAAAAAATCACCTATCACGACTCATGTTATTTAGGAAGAGCAAACGGTATTTTTGAAGCACCTCGTGAAGTATTACAAACTTTAGATGCAGATCTCATTGAAATGAAACGTTGTAAGACAAACGGTTTGTGCTGCGGAGCAGGTGGTGCACAAATGTTTAAGGAAGAAGAAAATGGCGACTCGCGTGTAAACTGGGAACGTACAAAAGAAGCTATTGATACAGGTGCTTCCGTTATTGCTAGTAATTGTCCTTTTTGTTTAACCATGTTGCAAGATGGCGTTAAGAAAAATGAGAAAGAAGATGATGTACAAGTTTTTGATATCGCAGAAATGATTGCAAAATCAATTTAATGCCAAGTTTTTATTCTTCATTTTTTGATATCACAAATCTCAAAAATAAGGATTAAAGAAATTGATTGAATGAATTTCGTAATTACAGAAAGAAAGTATAACCTTTGTAAGAATGACAAAAGAACTAGCTAATATTTTACCGACAGATTTTGCTCCTACCTCAAAAGTTTGGATTTATCAAAGTAGTCGCCCATTTTCAAAGCAAGAGGAGCAAGAAATTAATGAGCAATTATATAATTTTTATATTCAATGGCAATCACATGGTGCGGATGTAAAAGGATGGGCAAAACTTATTTTTAATCAATTTGTGATTGTAATGGCTGATGAAAATTATAGTGGAGTGAGCGGGTGCAGCACTGATGGCATGGTGAGAATTATTAAAAGTTTTGAACGTCAATACTCTGTCGATTTATTTGATCGGTTAACAATTACCTTTTTAGTGGATGAAAAGCCTCAACCACTGCCAATTCAACAAGTAAAATATGCACTTGAAAAAGGCTATATCGAAACAGATACTTTGTTGTTTAATAATACGGTAGATACAAAAGAAAAGCTTGAAGAATTATGGCTTGTTCCATTAAACAAAAGTTGGCTTTGGAATAGAATTGTAAATTAATATTTTTTATTTATCTTCGCCGTCCGAAAACGGTCTCGTAGCTCAGCTGGATAGAGCAACAGCCTTCTAAGCTGTAGGTCTTTGGTTCGAATCCAAACGGGATCACAAAAAATCAGAGTGAGAAACAGAGCGAGAGCGGTGTTTCGAACTCTGATTTTTTTCTTCGCACTCACTTTCATTCTCTCTCTCTTATTGTTTTCAAACTTGAAAGTTCACCTACATGACTATTACAATCAAGGCATAAGTAGGTATACAAGTAAAGGCATCCCTTGGATATTAAAGTACTCTGAGGAATATGGAACTGAGTTGGAAGCTATTCGCAGAGAACGTGAAATAAAGAAAGCAAAAAGTAGAAAGTACTTAATTTCCTTGATAGAGCAATCCCGTCCTACGGGATAGGTTTTTGGTTCGAATCCAAACGGGATCACAAATAATCAGAGTGAGAAACAGAGCGAGAGCGGTGTTTCGATCTCAGATTTTTTTCTTCGCACTCACTCTCATTTTCGCTCTTATTGTTTTCAAAGTTGGAGAATCCGTATGTATTTCAGAAAATAGAAAGAGAAAGAAAAACAGAATAAGAATGAGTTCTGGATTTTATTCTCTTTTTTTATCTGTTCCGAGAAGAATGATTCGGAATTTTTCAATGAATATTTTTTTCAATTAAAATAATTATAAAGTACAAAATTGATGGGAACATAAGTATTTGTCTGATTCATTCTTTTAAATTACAAAACTTACATACCAAGCCTTTCAATTTTAGTGATACATAGTTCAACTTGATTTTTGTCATGCTCATGCAATATTTGACCAATTAATTCTACATTTAAAACGGAATTTTAATATATTTACAATGGACAATTGATATGATTTTCCGTTCACTCAAAATGAAGTCTATCTATGGTATATAAAATTTTACCCCTTCTGTGTCTTCTCTTTATTGCAAAATCTGGTTACTCTCAAGCTGGTTCAACGATACTTTATACTTTTACGAATTTGGTTCAAACCAATGCCAATACCTTTGAGTATGATTTGTTTTGCAAAAATGACGGTCCTACAAATTATGCAATTCGAGGATATTCATGGGGATTAAACATGACGCCTGGTTCGGCGAATGGCGGCACAATTTCACATACATTTTTATGTAGAGATGCTATATTCAATTCACTACCACCAGTCACATCAGCCTATACTGCATCGTTCTTTCATTTAAGAGCCACAACAACCAATGCACCTCCTGGCAGTGAAGTAAATTTGGCACCTGGTGTTAGTTATCGTTTGGCAAGAATGCGTGTAAAAACTTCTGCGCCGATCTGGCTTCCTAATTCTAATCCTTTTTTACCAATACTGCCTACAGAACCAATTCAACTCGTACTTGCTGTAGGTAAAACACAATGTATTGCCAATGTAATTTTTAATCCTTCAATGGTTACATTAAGCTTAAACAGTATAGCAAACGTGCCATCAGCTATAACTTTACAAGGTTTGTCGGCCGTTATGATACCCGATCCTTTAGGACCTTCCCCATTTATTTTAAATTGTGCTGGTTGTGCTATAGGCACACCTGTTAGTGCTTGTGGTTCCTACACTTGGGCAGCTAATGGTTTAACCTATACCAATAGTGGTATTTATACAGCTACTTTTTCGTTAGGTGCAGGTTGTGATAGTTTTTCCACGATTAATTTAACAATACTACCTTCATCAATTACAAGTACATCAATTTCTGCCTGTGACTCAGCCATTATTAATGGTCAAACCTATTTTAGTTCAGGTGCTTATATTGATAGTAATTTAAATATTTTTGGATGCGATAGTATTGTGTCTGTTGTTGCAAATATTCTACATTCTTCATCATCAACCCTAGCCCAAATAGCTTGCAACTCTTACACACTGCTTGGTCAAACCTATACAAATAGTGGCGTTTATACACAAACCACTTTAAATAGTGATGGATGTGATAGTGTGATTACATTAAATCTAACTATCAATGATTTAACTTATACATCTATATCCGATTCCTCATGCAATTCATATTTATGGTTTGGGTTTACGTATACAAATAGTGGCATTTATAGCCAAACTTTGCTCAATGCCGCTGGATGCGATAGTGTGGTAACCTTGGATCTAACTATTCATCAAAATAGTTCATCAACTGTTATTGTCAACGCTTGTAACTCGTATAATTGGAACGCCCAAACTTATACAAATTCAGGTATTTATACACAAACTTATTTAAATGTGTTTGGTTGTGATAGCCTAGCCATATTAAATTTAACTATTAGTCTCAATTCAAGTTCTACTTCATCTGTAATAGCTTGTGATATTTATAATTGGAATTCGCAAAATTATACTTCGAGTGGTTTTTATACGGCCACTTTTGCAAGTGTGGCAGGTTGCGACAGTATAGCTCAATTAATTTTAACCATCAACCTAAGTACATCCTCTATCTTGAATGATACGGCCTGCAATTCGTACAATTGGAATGGATCAAGTCTTACCCTATCTGGAGTTTATGCCCAAACACTAGTAAATGCTGCAGGTTGTGACAGTTCACTCACACTGAATTTAATCATCCATTCAAACTCGAGCTCCACATCCTCCCAAATAGCTTGTGATACGTATACTTGGAATGCACAAACATATACTAATAGCGGTATATACACTCAAACTTATTTAAATTCATTTGGATGCGACAGCAACGCCAATCTGAATCTCATCATTCATCCAACTCAGTTTTCAAATTTAAATATTGATGCATGTCTGACCTATACTTTTAATGGAACTACCTATCTCAATAGTGGAATCTATACACATACTTTTACAAGTACTACTAATTGCGATAGTATCGTTACATTGGATCTAACAATCTCTCAAAATACAAGCTCCTCTTTTACACAAACTGCATGTAATAATTATGTTTGGAATGGGCAAACGTATAATATGACTGGCTTTTATAATCAAACGTTCATCAATGCAGCAGGTTGTGATAGTATTGTAACACTCAACTTAACGATAACACAAAGTTCAGCAACTAATTTGAGTCAAACTGCTTGTAATTCTTTTACCTTAAATGGGCAAACGTATTTATCAAGTGGCACCTATATTCAAAACTTTACGAATGCAGCGGGTTGTGATAGTGTGGTGAGTTTAAACCTAATTATTAATCCAACAAAAACCACAACGACTAATCAATTTTCATGTAATACTTTTCAGTGGAATGGACTCACTATTGCTAGCTCTGGTGTTTACTCACGAACATTTTTAAGTGCCGCAGGTTGTGATAGTATTTCAACTTTAATTGCAACAATAAGCACTGGATCAACCACAAAATTAACTGAGATTGCTTGCGATACCTATACATTGAATGGTCAAACCTATTCATCAAGCGGCAGTTTTACGCAAATAATTCCTAACTCACAAGGTTGTGATAGTACAATCATACTTAATCTAACAATACTAAAAAGTAGCGGCAGTGAACAATCTATTTCACTTTGTCCGGGCAAAAACTTCGTTTATAATGGTCATTTGTATAGCGAAACGGGTATTTATCTCGACACCTTTATAAATAGCCTTGGTTGTGATAGTATAGTGACCACAAATTTGAGTGTAGAAAAAACAAGTGAAAATTCATTTATTGCGAATGCCTTTTCTCCAAATGGAGATGGCGTAAACGATTGCTTTGGTATTACTTATTGGAAAAATGTGACAGAACTTAACTTTATGATATACAATCGCTGGGGTAATCCAGTCTTCACAAGTTCTGAAATTTGGGATTGTTGGAATGGAAATTATAAAGGTATCCCTTCTGATCAAGGTAATTATTATTATTTTATTAAAGCCAGGACTGCATGTGGCGAGCGCACTTATAAGGGCGATGTTTTGCTCATTCGATAATAAAAATATTACACTAATGCTTATCTAATAAATCAGGTCTGCGTTCTGCCGTTCTTTTCAAAGCTTCATCTTGTCGCCATTCATCAATTAATTTAAAATTCCCATTTAATAAAATCTCGGGTACCTTAAGTCCATTAAATTCAGCTGGTCGAGTATAAACAGGTGGAGCTAATAAACCATCTTGATGTGAATCAGTTAATGCAGAAGTCTCATCATTGAGCACACCAGGAATTAATCTTCCTATGCTATCAACTAAAATTGCAGCAGCCAGTTCGCCACCACTTAAAACATAATCACCAATTGAAATTTCCATAGTAATATACAAATCTCTAATTCTTTGATCAATGCCTTTATAGTGACCGCATATCATCATCACATTATTTTTTAATGATAAAGTATTGGCTGTTTGTTGGTTAAATGTTTTTCCATCGGGTGTGAGATAAATAATTTCATCATACGCTATTTCCTCTTTTAATTTCTCAATACATTTCGCCAAAGGTTCACACATAATCACCATTCCAGCGCCACCACCATATTGCATATCATCAACCTGACCATGTTTATTGATGGCATAATCACGAAGTTGATGCAAATGAATATCGAGCAAACCTCTTTCTTTTGCGCGCTTCATGATAGAATGATTCAATGGGCTCTCTAAAAGTTCTGGCAAAACTGTTATAATATCAATACGCATATTTCATTTTTAAAGGTCAAGCAATCCTTCAGGAATTATCATTTGTATTGTTCTATTCTTGGTATCAATTGCTTTAATTAAATCGTGTTGTGATGGCAATAAAACTTCCTTACCTTGATAGTTCACTAAAAACATATTATTCATTTTGTTTTCAATTGCCTCAATAATTTCTCCAATTAATTGATCGCCATCATAAATATGATACCCAAGATATTGTTGCAGGTTAATTGTTTTTATGGATTCGATTGTATAATTTATTGAGGAATAAATCAATTTATTAAGAATAGATTTAGCATCTTCTCGACTATTGATCTCTTCAAATTTACAGATACATTCAGTTGCACTGCTACTTTTAATATCTTCAATAAAAAAAGGAATATAACTATTAGGGTTAATTTCAATCATCAAACAATCCCATGTATTAAAACGAGTATTCTTTTTCAAGTGATGGCTAAATGTTATTTCACCTTTTAGCCCATGAATGCCGATAATTTTTCCAATTAATTCCATGCTTCGGCAAAAGTAGTCATTCGATCTTAATAGTTTTGAATTCATAAAGTTTTAATTAGATTTGTAAGAACTAAATCTTAATACCATGTCACTCAATATTGATATTCACTGTCATACTAGTAGCAAACCCTTTATGTCGGGCATTGATGCCCAGAAGTTAAATATGTATGATACAAAAAAATTTAATTTAGAGCATTCGATTTATAAGCTACTTCGCAAACCAATTGAAAAATTATCGCATATCAATCTTTCAACACAATCGAACTTCGATCACTTGTTTGAAGGCGGTGTTAGGGTTGCCTTTGTTTCTTTGACGCCAATGGAGAAAGCTTTTACCGTTTTAAATCCAGATGCAAAAGGATTTAAAAGCGGTCTTATTAAAACGTTTTTAGGTGAAAAATCAAATTATCGTGATGGCTTTTTAAGCTCTTTAGCCATGAATGCACTAACTGGTTATAAAGCTTCAGATATCGACTATGTAAAAAATACAGCTTATAATATCTATGATGACATGCTCAAAAAGGAACTTGGATTTTTATCACTGATAAAAGATAAAAAAAGTCCGAATGGCAAATACACAGTAAAATTTCCTTCAAATTATACTGAATTGAATGAAAATTTAAAAGATGAAACCATATTGAATGTGCTTGTTACCATTGAAGGTGCCCATGCATTTGGTAAAGCATTAACCATAGGAGATATTCAAGTGGGTAGAAAAAACAAACATAAAATTGATACCCATAATGTAAGTTTAGCTACCCCAATTTGTAAAAATATTAAAGATGCTAGAACCTCTTTTTCAATACCAATATTTTCGGTTGGTATGTGTCATCATTTTTGGAATGGTATGGCTGGTCATGCAAGAAGCTTGGCAAGTTTGCTAGAGAGTGTTGTGAACCAAGATGAAGGCTTAAATGCTCCTTTATTAGATACAGGACGAGTGGTAATTGATGAGTTTAACAAAACAGAGTATGATGGAAAAAAGGTGTCAAAAGTCATAGTGGATATTAAACATATGAGTCCACAATGTCGAAAAGATTATTATGCTTATTGTCGATCGAAACCTGCCTTAAGAAATAATGCTATTTTTTGTTCGCACACTGGCATCAGTATGAGTTTTGAAACCTTGGATGAATGGATTCAATATGTTGAAATGAATCCAATGGAAAAATCAGGAAAGAAATATGAAGAGGGGACTTATTATTTACATGAACAATCTATCAATCTTTGTCGCGAGGATTTAGTTGAGATTTATAATTCAAAAGGATTGATCGGCATTCAACTTGACGAAAAACGAATTATGGGTCCTTTAGCTTTAAATGAATTGAAGCTTAGAACAGAAGTTGGAGGCGGCACTGAACAAAAATATATTTATGCGAAGGCGATTTGGGCTAATATATTTTGTGCTATTGATGAAATTGAAAAAAGTGGTGTTAAAAAGAATGAATCAGTTTGGGACCTTTTTGCTATTGGAAGCGATTTTGATGGACTTATAAATCATTTAGATTCATTTGAATCAGCTGCTAAAATGCATGATTTAAAATCAACAATGAGCTACTTTTTACAAGAACCCGAAGAGATCATTTTATTTTTTAAAGATAAAAACACACAATACACTTTATCATTACCAGATATTGAAAGACTAAAAAAAGGATTTAGCAATCAAGAACTTGTAGATAAAATATTTTCAAAAAATGCTTTGAAATTTTTAGAAAGAAATTTCTAATACTTTTTGAGCAAAGAGTGAATATTGATGAGAGTAGATAGATATCCGCCATCTTTTTAGACCCATTAAAGTATAAGTCATAATAAATGATACATTTTGAGAATTACATCATAAGACCTTTAGAAATTAGTGACCTAAAGCCCTATTTTGAGTTAGTTGAAAGAAATCGGAAACGACTTGAAGACTTTTTTACTGGCACTGTTACAAGAACAAAAGACATGGCTGAGGCTGAAATATTCTTAAATGAACTAAATTCTAAAAGGGAGTCTAAACTATATTATCCTTATATCTTACAGGATAATTTAACGCAAAAGTTTGTTGCTTTTATTGACCTAAAGAATATCGATTGGTCGATTCCAAAAGCTGAGATTGGATGTTATACGGATGAAAAATTTTCTGGGAAAGGCTTAACAACAAAAGCGATAAGTCTTTTTCTAGATTATTGTTTTTCCCATTTTGAGTTTAAGAAAATTTTTCTAAGAACGCATCATACAAATAAAGCAGCACAAACTTTGGCTGAGAAATGTGGGTTTGAAATAGAAGGTCATATTCGAATGGATTACAAAACGACATCTGGTGAAATAGTTGATTTAATTTATTACGGTAGACTTAATGTTAGATAACACAACTGCTAACAACAGAATTTTATATCTGTTTGCACGATAATGATAAACCTATTCGATAATTTATTCCTTTAAAAAAAACGAGTTGAATAAATTATCATTTACAAAATGGCCTTGTTTGTATATTATCCTAAAGCCATTAATCACTCTGTGGTTTTAAAAATACATCTGCAAAAAAAAAGTACTTTTACAAACTAATATAAAATTAAATAATGAATAGAGTTGAAGCAATATTAACCATCGATACAGAAAACCTTCCAGAAAATTTTCAAGAAATTTTAAAACATGAACAAGAGTTTATTGCAAAATGGAAAGAAGAAGGCATATTAGAACATTTCTTTTTGAGGCAAACAAGAAACGGAGCAGTTTTTATTTTTAAAGATGTTGATGCAGGTAAAGTCGAGGAACTGATGGCTTCACTTCCCTTGTATAAACTGAAAAAAAACATTGAATATTTGAATTTAGTCAAGCAGTTTTAACAACTGTTGATCAAGCGAAAATTACTTATTCATCTACTATTTAAAAGGTTTTACTTTAAAAACACAATCAATTGAAGCTTTCATTGGTACATCATGGGTGATTGCAGCATTGGTTGTGATTTTCATGATCACTTTGAATTTTGTTGATTTCAAATACGAAGCAACATCAATTCCTTTCAAATCGAAATCCATTTGTGTTGGACTTGTTTTTACTGCCTGATTATAACCAACCTCTGCTACTGTAATTCCATCAGCCATAAAGGAACAAACAATATTGTCAACAA
>ENA-UOWO01005590-UOWO01005590.1-activated-sludge-metagenome-genome-assembly--contig:-NODE-5590-length-13267-cov-5.450197_pt1 | contig 13267 bp, 15 predicted proteins | sample MGYA00238148_ERZ761564 | MGnify/ENA primary metagenome ERZ761564 (study PRJEB28885, sample SAMN05720194) | activated sludge metagenome | isolation source: Anaerobic digester | place: USA...
TATTCAAAATTTAAATATCAAAATTATCAATTAAATACGTTTACACTATTTGTTGAAAAAGCTTATAATTTAATGAATAAATATGCCACTTTTGGCTTTATTATACCTAATAATTGGTTGACGATTAGTTCTTTAAAACCTTTTAGAGATTTTGTTATATCTTCAACAGGTGATATTAAAATAGTCAATAATTTATATAAAGTTTTCAAAGGGGCAAATGTCGATACTTCTATTCTTATATTTTCAAAACAGAAAGCTAATAAAGTTTTGCTTATAGAATCACCTCAAAAAGATTTTTATGTAAATATTTCTTCAATGTCAGCTTGAGTTAATTTATTGTCAAGTGTTTTTGAATAGATCGGTGTTCGATTGAAGCAAATTATAATCAAGTTTTGGTGAAGTAAAAAAATTAATTTATTTTTTGGTAAGAAACGACAAAGACTAGTTGAAACACTCTCTATTAGTTTAATTTTTATTTTGGCGATAGAGAGGGCATTTCTAAGTTGATTAAAAAAAAGTTTGTCAACATAAATAATTTGGACTAATTTTGATTTGCCGAGATTGGCAACGACTTTATAATCCCAAACAACTTCATTTAAATCTTGATCAATAGTAACTTGGGCTTTTGCCTGGATTAGTCGACGTTTATTGGATTCTTTTGGGGATACTAAAAGACTAGTGATATTTATGTATTGATCCGACAAAAGGACTCTGAAATGTGATGAAAAATTTTTTTTAAGTTGAGAAAAAATGCTGTTTAAATTTTCTTTCGTCCAAGAAACTTCGCTAATTTTAAGTTGGTTTTTGAATATTTCAATTTTATTTTTGGCGATATAAAGAAGATACATAAAATAATTATAGAGATTTATTTATTAAATTCTACCGAATTAAAATTACTTAAAAATGTTTTTAATAAGGTTGTAATTTTTAAAAAACAAGATATACTTTGATATTGTATTATGATTGACGTAAGTAAGGGCAAAATATTACTAGAAAGCCGAATGGGGGTTGAGTTTGAAAATGGCGGAGTTTTAAACCCGGCTTGTATTGAAAAAGATGGAATAATTCATATGTTTTACCGAGCGGTAGAAAAGGATAACTTTTCAACTATTGGGTATTGTCAGATAAAGGATGACAAAATGGTTTATCGAAGTGATAAACCGATTATATTTCCGGAATTTGAATTTGAAAGTCATGGTATAGAAGATCCACGAGTAACTTTTTTGGGTGAACAATATTATTTATTTTATACTTCATTCGATGGTACAAGCGCACAAGTTGCATATGCTACAAGTAAAGATTTAATTTCTTGGACAAAGAAGGGATTAATTAGTTCAAAAATGTCTTATGATAAAGCAGAAGATATTTTTAGAAATTCTGGCGTAGGCGAAAAATACACTTTTTTTGAAAAAGTATTTCGATATGAAAGAAGTGATAAGGTTAAGTTGTGGGAAAAAGACGCTATGTTATTCCCCAAAAAAATAAACGGAAAATTTGCCTTGATTCATCGAGTTTTGCCAGGGATTCAAATTTGTTATTTTGATAGCTTTGATCAATTATCAAAACAAAAGTTTTGGGAAAATTATTTAAAAAAATTGGGTCAACGAGTGATATTAGAACCTAAATTTGAATTTGAAAATGCCTATGTTGGTGGTGGTTGTGTTCCGTTGGAAACTGAAGCCGGTTGGCTACTAATTTACCACGGAGTAAATTTAAAAGATGGAATTAGAACGTATTCGGCATTAGCGGCTTTATTGAATAAAAATGATCCACAAAAAATAATCGGCAGACTTTCATCTCCATTGTTTGTTCCCAGTGAAAAATGGGAGCTTGAAGGGGTGGTAAATAGAGTTGTTTTCCCGACTGGATTATCTTTGAAAGGTGACCAATTGACAATATATTATGGAGCGGCTGATTCAAAAATTGGTTTTAGAAAATTATCATTATCAAAACTTTTAGGAGAATTAAAAAAATGAAAATTCTAATTTTAGTTCAAGATTGGATTAGTTTTTATAATCAAACCGAAGCGTTAGTGATTGGACTAAAACAAATGAAGGTAGACTTTAAAACGGTATTGATTAGTAATAAAGAGGAAGTTGAAAGGGACTATCGAGAATATAAACCTGATGTTGTGGTTGGTGTGGGTGCATGGGATAAATATAATGAATTTGTTAAAGATCCAATGAGTCGAGGAATAAAGGTTTTACCTTGGATTGTGTCTGATGATTTGGTAGAGGAATATGTTGAAGGATACAATAAATTGAAATTAATCCTTACAACCAGTAATTATTGTAAAAAAGTTTTTATTCGCGATGGAATCAAAGAAGATAAGTTAAAAATTCTTTACGAAGCAGTTGACTGTAATTTTTGGAAAAGCACTACAAATCTTGAAGAAGAAAATCGTTTTTTGAAGATGTTATCTGTTGAATCAAGTTTTAAAATCGGTAAAAAATATAATCTGATAGATATTAAAAAAAGAGGGATACCAATCATTTTAACTATGGGTGGTGATGTAACCAGCAAGGGGGCCCAAGAAGTTTTGAGGGCATTGGGTAAATTGGATAAAAATTTGGAGTGGCTATATATAATGAAAGCTTGGCCACAAGCTCACACCTTTAGCCGAGGACAAGAAGAGTTTCAGCTAATCAGAGATTTTGGACTAGAAGATAAAGTGCGATATATGGTCACAGATTTTTCGATCGAATTTGTAAGAAATTTGATTAATATTTGTGATATTTACGCAGCCCCATCTCGGGGTGAAGGGTTTGGCTTACCATTGGTACAAGCAGAAATGTGTGAAAAACCAATAGTTTCGGTAAAGGCCTTATCGATTGTTGATATCGTAAAAGACAAAGAAACGGGTTTTTTGGCTGAACCAATGAGAGAAGATGGATTATTAAAGGGAAACATAGACGATTTGGCAACTAGTTTAGAAACTTTAATCAAGGATCAAAAATTAAGGGAACAGATGGGTAAAAAGGGCCGAGAATTTGCGGTTAATAATTTTGAACCGAAATTAGTGGCAAGTCAGCTTATTAAACACATTAAATCAATCATGTAGCGAGGGTTTTATGAACAATAAAATTATTAAAGTAAAACAAAAACCGATAAAAGTAATTTATATTTCAACTTACATACCCCAAAAATGTGGGATAGCTACTTTTACTAAAGACGTAACAACGGCAATTAATTTACTAAATCCTCATGCTTTGGCAGAAATAATGGCAATTGTCAAAGACAACGAAGAAGTTGCTTTCCCTTGGGAAGTTAAATATAAAATTGAGTATTCGAACATAGAATCATATCGACAAGCGGCAGAATATATTAACAACTCTAGTTGTGATATCGTTTTAGTTGAACATGAGTTTGGTATTTTTGGTGGTAAATGCGGTAATTATTTAGTTGAACTTTTAAAAAAAACTACCAAACCAGTAGTAATGACATGTCACACAATTATCGAAGATCCAAATAGCGAGTGGGGGCAAGCTTTTAAAGAAATACTTCCATATATTGATGGATTAACAGTAATGACTAACCATAGTGCAAATAATTTAGCAAAAATATATGGATTTAAAAAAGAAGATATTGCAGTTATCCCCCACGGAACACCTGATTTATCATTTAACGGAACAAATTATTATAAAAAGAAGAAAAAATTATTAAACAGAATGGTGTTGGGAAATATTAATTTGTTGTCAGAAAATAAAGGGATTGATTACTCGATTGAAGCGGTAGCTCAAATTGCAAAAAAATATCCCCAAGTATTATATTTGGTCATTGGACAAACACACCCTAATATTTTAAAAAGTGAAGGAGAACGATATCGAGATAAATTAAAGAAAAAGATTAAAAGTCTGGGGATACAGAATAATGTTAAATTTGTGAATAAATATCTGTCACTCGAAGAACTGATTGAGTGGTTAAAAGTAATTGATATTTATATAACTCCCTATCTTGACAAACAACAGTCCTCGTCTGGGGCATTGGCTTATGCGGTGGGTGCCGGTAAACCTTGTATTTCAACTGGGTATTTGTATGCAAAAGAAATTTTGGCTGGTGATAGGGGAACAATTGTTCCATTCAGAAATTCAGATGCGATTGCAAAAGCAGTAATTGACATTTGGGAAAATCCCCAAAAACGTAAACGGATGGAATCAAAGTCATATGCCTATGGAAGGTTTATGACCTGGTCGAGTGTTGGTTTACAACATTTGAATTTTTTTGCAGAAATCATTAAAAAAAATGAAATTAAAAACCGAAAAACAAATTGAATATTTATTGAAAATAACCGACAGAATCGGACTAATTGAACACTGTAAATACGACCAACCAAATTATAATGAAGGATGGTGTGTAGACGATAACGCAAGAGCGTTGCAGGTGTGTTTGAGGTATAAACAAAAAAAACTTGATAATGTTAAATTGGTTTATTTTAATTTTTTAAAATCAGCTTTGAAAAAAGATGGATTATCAAGTGACCTAAACAAAGACTTATCTTGGAAAAAAGTTATTGGTTTTGAGGGGGAACATTGTGGTCGGGCTTTATCGGCACTTGGGGAAACTATCAAATTTGATAAACAAATGGCTAGCGAGGCAAAAAAAACTTTTGATAAAATTTATTTTAAAATAAATAAAAATAATCCAGTTGTTCACTTTAGAGAATTGGCTCAAATAATTATCGGATTACAGGATTATCACAATAACGATATTGAATATTGGGCAGATAAAATAGTTGATCAATATAATCTCAAAAAAGACTCCAACTGGAAATGGTTCGAACCAGCAATTACCTATGATAATGGAAGAATTCCCTTGTCGTTGTTGGTGGCATATCAAACAACAAAAAATAAAAAATATCTTAATGTTGCAATTGAATCATTAGATTTTTTGACAGAAAAAATTATAAATAAAAAACTGAAATGCTTTTCGTTTTCGGGCAATAAAGGCTGGATTACAAAAGATGGGAACCGAGCAATATTTGATCAACAACCGATTGAGGCCGGTTCAATGGTAGAAGTTTATGTGTTGGCGTATAAAATGACCAAAAAGAGAAAATATAAAAAATTAGCCGAAACGTCAATGAATTGGTACTTTGGGAAAAATATTTCGAATGTAGAGATGGTTGACCAAAAAACTGGTGGTGTCTTTGATGGATTAGAAAAAAACAAAGCAAATTTGAACAGAGGCGCAGAAGCTTTATTGTCGTATTTAATTGCGGTAAAAGAAATTGAAAAAATTATTGATTAGATTTGACTAAGCTTGATTTTTTTAAGTTGTTTTTGCCAACTGGATTCGATGGTTTGCCAGATATTTCGAACTGAACAACTTTTTGAATGGGCACAAATTTTTCCTCCAAGACAACTAACCATGGCCTTGTTTTCACCCAAAGCAACTAAAAGATCGTAAAAATTTTTTGATTTCCAACTAGATTTTAATTTGTAACCCCCATTTTTTCCTTCTTGAGATTCAACAATGCCAGCGATAGCCAAATTGGGAGCTAATTTAGAGAGGAAACTATAAGGTAGATTTATTTTTTGAGAAACTTCTTTTAGAGAAACTAGATTATTTTTATTTTTAGAAAGATAGGAAATAAAGATAATACTATACTCAACGCTTTTGGGAATAGTGATCATAAATTTGCAAGAGAATTTTTAATTTTTTTGATAGCCTCAAGCCCGATATAAGCACAATGCTTACGAACACTACTTAGTTCTATCCCCATTTCGGATTCAATTTGGGAACCACTCATATTGACAACCTCTTTTATTTTTTTTCCTTTGATTAGGTCAATTAAAATATCGGTAGCAGCAGTAGAGATGGCACAGCCGGTGGCGATAAATTTGGCATCAGCGACAATTCCCTTATCAATTTTGAGCCAAATTTTTATTTTGTCGCCACAGAGGGCATTTACTTCTTGGACCTCGATACCACCATCTATTTTGCCAGAGTTTTTTGGGTTTTTGTATCTATCCAAAATTATTTGTTGATATAAACTATCCATAAATTAAGAAAACATTTTAATCGATTTATTGATACCCTCAATTAGAATATCAATATCTTTGGTGGTGTTGTAAATGCCAAAACTGATCCGAGTCGAACCAGTATCTAAACCAAATAAACGATGAAGTGGCATGGCACAATGGAATCCAGTTCGAAGCGCGATGTTGAATTGACGAGAGAGAATATCTCCTAGGTCGTGGGGTTGAGCAAGTTTGGGTTGATTAAAAACAAAAGAAATTACCCCGCCTCGGTTGTCTATTGGACCAAATATTTTAATTTGAGGGATAGAATTCAATTGCTTAAGAGCATAATTAGTCAACTGTGTCTCATGATCTAATATCTTTTTCCAACCAATATTTTTAACAAACTTTATGGCCTGACATAGGCCAATTACTTGGGCAATTGGTGGAGTCCCCGGTTCAAAACTTTCGGGCGGATCAACAAAAGTTGTGTTTTCCCAAAAAACTTCTTTAATAGCTCCCCCACCAAAAATAGTAGGAGCTATTTTTTGCAAAACATCCTTTTTGACATAAAGAACCCCTACTCCCGTGGGTCCATAAAGTTTGTGGCCGGAAAAGGCATAAAAATCAACCCCTAACGATTTGACGTCAACTGGAATATGGGCGATACCTTGAGCTCCATCGACTAAAATTAAAGATTTGGGATTTATTTTTTTGATTAGTTGAACAATTTCGTTGATCGGATTGATGGTGCCCAAAACATTGCTGATATGAGTCAGAGAAACAATTTTAGTTTTTTTGGTTACTAGAATAGGGATTGAAGAAATATCCAGCTTATAGTCGGAGGTAACTGGAATATATTTTAAAATTGCTTTTTTTTTGAGGGCTAATTGTTGCCAGGGAACTAAATTTGAGTGATGCTCCATTTGAGTAATTAAAATTTCATCACTAGAATTGATATTTGATTCTCCCCAAGATTGGGCAACTAAATTGATAGAGGCAGTAGCACCAGATGTAAAAATAATCTCTTTTATATCAGCATTGATAAAATCAGCAACTACGCCACGTGATTGATCATACAAATCAGAGGCTATTTGAGAAGTTTGGTAAAGTCCTCGATGAATATTGGCACTAATTTTGGTGTAATATTCAGTTTCAATATTGATAACGGAGTCTGGTTTGAGACTAGTTGCCGCACTATCAAGATAAATAAATTGGAGTTGGTTTTTAAAAATCGGAAAATAATCTTTCATATTAAATTGCCAAAAAAGACTTAATAATTAATTTTATGGCAGATTTTTGGGAAAAACCACGAGACATTAGGTAAAAAAGTTGAGCCTGGTCAACAGGACCAATAGCTGAAGCATGAGAGGCTTGAACTTGGTTGTTTTCGATTTCTAATTCAGGAATTGAGACGGCTTGAGAATCGTTGCCAACTAGTAAAACTGAATGTTTAAGAAAAGCTTTGGAGCCTGAAGCGTTTTTACTTATACGGATGACACCTTTAAGGGATAAATTCCCCTTAGGCATAACCACGGCTTTGATTAGGGTATTACCAGTAGTATTGGGAGAAATAAACTCCATAAGAGTTTCAATATCGACAGTTTGACCAGACTTGACCAAAATAGTTTTGGAAAAATCTCGGGTATCGCCTGGCTCGTGTAAAATTTGATGATATTTCATCTGATACTCCCGTCCATTTGTAAATTTATAAGTCGATTGAGTTCGAGACTATATTCCATGGGCAATTCTTTGACTATGGGATCAATAAATCCATTGACAATCATCCCTTCTGATTCTGATTGAGAAAAACCACGAGACATAAGGTAAAAAAGTTGATCCTCACCAATTTTACTAACTGTGGCTTCATGTTCGAGACTGGCTGATTTTTCATAATTTTTGTTGACTGGATAAGTATCTGATCGAGAATGTTTGTCCAGAATTAGGGCATCACAGACTACTTTTGAGCGAGAATTGGTGGCACCTTGACTCATAAAAACCGTTCCCCGATAGCTACTTCGGCCACCACTTAGACTGATTGATTTGGAAATTATTCGACTGGTAGTATTTGGGGCAAGATGAATGGCTTTGGCACCAGTATCTAGGTGTTGTGTCCCTGAAGCGACTGCTACAGAAAGAACTTCAGCATGGGCATTTTTGCCCACCAAGAGATTACTGGGGTATTTCATGGTGATATTGCTACCAAGGTTACCATCAACCCATTCCATAACTCCATTTTCTTCAACTTGAGCTCGTTTGGTAACTAAGTTATACACATTAGTTGACCAATTTTGAATAGTGGTATAGCGAACTCGAGCATTTTTTTTGACAAAAACTTCAACCACAGCAGCATGAAGAGAATTGGTTGAATAGATTGGAGCAGTACACCCTTCGATATAATGAATAAAGGAACCTTCATCAGCAATAATTAAAGTACGTTCAAATTGTCCCATCTTTTGGCTGTTAATTCGAAAATAAGTTTGTAGTGGCAATTCGACATGAACATTTTTGGGGATATAAATAAAAGATCCGCCAGACCAAACAGCACTATTTAAAGAAGCAAATTTGTTGTCATCAGGGGGAACAAGTTTGCCAAAATATCGCCAAATTAAATCGGGAAATTTTTTGAGGGCTTCATCCATACCACAAAAAATAACTCCTTGTTTTTGATTTTTTTCCATAAGCGAACCATATATTACTTCTGATTCATATTGAGCTTTGACCCCACCCAGATATTGTTTTTCGGCCTGGGGGATACCGAGTTTGTCGTAAGTCTTTTTTATATCGGAGGGGACTTCGTCCCAAGTGTGACTTTCTTTTTGGGTTGGTTTTAGATAATAATAAATATCATCAAGATTTAGAGAAGAAAGATTGGGTCCCCAACTAGGTAATGATTGTTCGTTAAAAAATTGATAAGCACGAAGGCGAAAATTTAACATTTTTTTGTCCTCTTGTTTTTGGGTAGAAATAGTTTTGACAACATCTTGGCTAATCCCCTTTTTGGATTTGAACACAGAAATTTCTGGACTAGAAAATCCGTATTTGTAGGGTGGTTTTTTGTAAGATGATTTTTTCATAAGTTTAGTGATTGAAACCGATTGTTTCGACTTGATTGACCAATTTGGTATCACCAATTTTTTTAATTTTGCCTTTTTCTAAAATAACGACCTGGTCGGGCTTGAGATAGTCTAAAATTTTGGCAAAGTGAGTAATGATTAAAATTGATAAATTTGACTCAACACTTAATTTCTTAATTCGAGACGAAATAATTTTTAGGGCATCAACGTCAAGACCAGAATCAATTTCGTCAAGAATTATAAATTGGGGTTTGGAGATAACCATCTGTAAAATTTCCATTTTTTTTCGTTCTCCCCCACTAAAACCATCATTAAGGTGACGATCAAGTAATTCTTTTTTAATGTCAAGATTGGTTGCCTCTTGGTCCAGTAAGCTACGAAATTCGGATATGGTGATAGAATTTTTTGAATTATGTTTTTTGTAAAGTTGCCAAAGGAAATTTTTGACATTTAGCCCGGGTATGGCGATTGGAGCTTGATTGGCTAAAAATATTCCCAAATCAGATCGTTTATCTGGGGACAGATTGGTAATATCTTTTTTGTTAAAAATTATTTTTCCACTAGTAATTTGATAACTTGGATGGCCGGCCAAAGTATAAGCAATACTTGATTTACCACTACCATTTGGACCCATAAGGGCTGTAATTTGACTTGGTTTGAGGTTAAAAGAAATATTTTCTAAAATTGGTTTTTGGTCAACTGAAACAGAAATATTTTTTAATTTAATCATACTAAGACTATTTTAGTATGAGTATAAATTAAATGCAATAGTGAAATATAATTTAGTTAGATAATTAGACTGATTTGATCAAAGATTTGGTCGTAATTTAGATTATTAAGGTCGGTACTATCAAAAATAATTATTTTACTTTTTATATCTAGTGGTGGATATTTGCCTAATAATAAACTCTCCTTTAGCTCATCATAGTTGCCGGTATCACAATGACCAGGGTGACGATTGCCAGACTCTGATCGCTTCTTAAACCTTTCAAACAAAACTTGGCCATCACATTGACACATAATTTGAACAGCCCGATAATTGTATTTATCAAGACGAGGAGATAAGTGTTGGCTTTCAAACTCGGTTTTAAAATTTCCCTCGATTATTAGTGATTGACCCGTGGGTATGAGTGAATCAAGAAAATAATGTATAAGGGCAAAACTAGCAGAACCAATTTTTTGAGACCAAGCTCTATCTTTCCAACCGACGGTATCAAATAAAATTTCTTTAAGGTTGTCTTTGGTAATTAGGGGTAAATTAAACTTTTGAGCGATGTTTTTTGCTAGAGTGGTTTTGCCACTTGAAGGTGGGCCGGAGACTATTATTAAAACAGGTTGCTTCATTTATGGTTAATTATAGAGAGAAATGTTTGGTGAGTAAAGTTTGGGGCAAGTTTTATCAAAAATAAAATGATAGTATAGTAATACTATGAATCAAACAGAAGAAAAATGTCCAAAATGTGGAGCTCAATTAAATCCGGTTACCGAAACAGCAACTGGAAGAAAATTGCAACGATGTAGTCAAGGGTCTTGGAATCCACAAACTCATAAAAATGAGGGGTGTGATTATGTGAAATGGCTGGAGGTTGAGCCAGTAGAATTGGAAGAAAAATGTCCAAAATGTGGAGCAAATTTAGTTTTACAAGTGACACGATTTGGTAAAAAAATGAAAAAATGCAGTGCTGGTAGTTGGGATAAAGAAACCAAAAAAGTGATTGGTTGTGATTACATAGAATGGATCAATGGGACATCAGAGCCACTCGAGGAAACGTGTCCTAAATGTGGCGAAAAATTAGTGTTATACACAACTGCAAATGGTAAAAAAATGAAAAAATGTTCAACTTCGGGCTGGGATAAAGAAGCCAAAAAAGCTACCGGATGTGACTATGTGTTGTGGTTAAAGGTTGGACAAACCGTTAGTGATAATGGTGAAGAATTTTTACCACCGGAAGAATAAATTTTTTATTCTATGGCTTTGTTGAATTTTTTGGAAAAGACAGTCTGGTAACTACCAAAGAAAATACCAGTGAAGAATAAATCCCCGACAAGGGTATATCTAAAAAATGGAATAGCCATGATATATGATTGAGCTAAACCAACAAGATTTTTTTGGTAAAGATTGCCGACTAACCAGACACCGAAATTGGTAATGATAAAAAATAAAATTGATGATAAAAGAGTCCCAAGAACAATTGATTTGAAATCTTGGTGTTTTTTAAGCCACAACCCAATTAGACCAGTTAATAAAAAACTACCGTAGACAAAAGGAATAGTTGAGTGGAAACCCAAAAAAATATCAGAGATAAAAAGAGCAATAATTGGGATAATTAGGGCATATTTTTTGCTAAGATATACCCCACCAAACAAGGCCATAGCAGCGATAGGTGAGAAATTTGGTGGATGAGGTAACAAGCGAACGAAGGAAGCAATAATAATAACCAAAAGAGGATAGAGTATTTTTTTCATAATTTTAATATTTTTCAATTTTCCAATTAATAATATCATTGTTTTTAGTAATATAAGCAGCAGGACCAATTTGGGCCGACTCCCCATTGATATAAAAAGACCAAAATTCTCGCTGATTACTGTTGGCTTTGCGACCATTAATTGAGCCAACGATACCACTTGAATCTTGGATAACGTTAGTTTTTTGTTTGAGTAAAGTTAGAGCATCAATTCCTTCTTGACCTTGATACTGAAATTGATCAGATAATAAGTTTTGGGTGGGAGAAATAGAATTTATCGGAGGTGTGCTATTTTGTGGAGAGACAATTTGTTTTTGGGGCCGAAATAAATAAACACCAAACAGAACAATAACTACCAGGACGGGAAAAAGAATTTTTTGTTTGTTTTTCATAATTCCTGCGCGGGACTAAATAGTAATTGACATAAACATAGTTTTCTGGCTAAACAGTTGCGGCACAGCTACGAATTTTAATCGTGATTGCCTATATTTAATCTATTTATTTTAACATAAAAAATATATTTTTTAACAAAAAAATAAATGTATAAATATAGGTCAATATTTTTATGTTGATAATTTATAATTTTTTCTGATATCATTGAAATAGCCACCTGTTTTACATGAAGATTTTAGCTTGATAATTTGACCTAGAATGTTATATTGTAGATTTTTTTAAATTAATATAATGTAGGTTATGTTGTTTGTTTTTGGTAGTTTATTTGACAATGTCAGGTGAACTTTTAAAACCACAATTATCGATTACTTCATATGGCGGTGTTGGGGGGCAAGTATCCGGTTCATGTCATGTACTTGAAAGTCGATGTGGGAAAAAACGTAACAAAATTGTAATTGATTGTGGAATAACTCAAGGTCGAGAAGATTTATCTATTCTTTATGATTATACAAAAAGTAGTGAAGACATGGTTGGTGAAATTTGGGAAGGGTCGGAAGCATCTGTTATGACACACTATCATGCGGATCACGGGAGTGGATTTCCAACTGCCTTTGCACACGGTTTTAAACCAACAATACACACCACCGAAATAACCAGAAAATTTATTCAACAAATTTGGCCTCATTCAGTAATGGTTGAAGATAAAGGTGAGGCAGAAAATTGTTCTTATGGATTTTATGAAGTAAAAAGAGCTTTGGCTTATACTAAGTCAGTTGAAGTTTTTCAAGAGATGCCAATTACTCGTGACAAAAACATAAGTGCCTTATTTTGTCTAAATGGACATATACCTGGAAGTTCGTCGATAATAGTTAGAGAAAAATTAAGTGGAAAAAATATCTTGTTTACTGGTGATATTGGACGACCAAATCAATCGTTAACTGGCGGATACAATAGATATTCGTCGAAATATCCTTATAATATTCCAATCCATGTAGCCATCATCGAATCTACTTGTTACCTGGGTAAGTCAGTTCCCCTTAGGGAAAGAGTGTCATTTTTACGAAAAGAAATTTTGGATACTTTTGCAAGAGGAGGAAATATATTAATGCCGTGTATTGGTGACCGATATATGCAAATATTAGAAATGATTCACAATAGCGAGTTACCTCAAGATATTAAATTTTTTAGAGATGGCCCATATTTGGACATGATATATAGTGCATATGATGGGTTGGGAGCAGAATATTTTACAAATAGGTATGGGGATAATCCTTTTTATTACAAAACAATTGCAGACAGTAGATCTAGATTTAATTTAAAAAATTTTTCACAAATTGATAAACATGTCACTTCACAAGCTAATGCAAAAAGA
>ENA-UOWO01005591-UOWO01005591.1-activated-sludge-metagenome-genome-assembly--contig:-NODE-5591-length-13266-cov-6.851412_pt1 | contig 13266 bp, 11 predicted proteins | sample MGYA00238148_ERZ761564 | MGnify/ENA primary metagenome ERZ761564 (study PRJEB28885, sample SAMN05720194) | activated sludge metagenome | isolation source: Anaerobic digester | place: USA...
AACTTCTGAGATTTCGGGACGTAGTTCAGCCCGGTAGAATACATGCCTGGGGGGCATGTGGTCGCAGGTTCAAATCCTGTCGTCCCGACTTATTATCAAGGAGTTGTGAACTTAGTTGTTCATGACTCCTTTTTTGTGGGTATTGCGTAATCCATAGGTAGCATTGTGTCCTTGAAGGATACCACAATATTTCATGCCTTGGAAAATTGAATCAGTGGCTCCATATCCCCGCTGTCTGCTTTTCGTAATGCCTCAATGTAAGCAGTTCTATCATCTCCCTTTTTGAAGGTTTGGCCGCCCCAGGTGAATGACTGATCACTGTCGAGCGCTTTCAGAAGAATGTCTCCCATTAGTCTGGAGTGTCTTCCATTTCCATTTGGAAATAAATGAATGGATACGAGACGATGTTTAAAACGAATGGCAATTTCTTCCTGAGGGAAAGTGTCGTGTTCTATCCAGAATTTACAATCATCGATCAGACTTTGAAGGTTCCTCCTGATTTCATAGTAAGGAACGCCAATATTTTTGTTGGATCGCCTGAATTGTCCGGCCCATTTCCAGACATTTTTGAACATCCGCAAGTGAATATTCAGAATAAAGTCTACATCCAAAACTTTGTCTGGCCTAAATGACCTGGCATATGCCCACTGCATGGCATGCTCGATGTTTTGTTGCTCGAACGCATCCAAATCTCCCATGGTCGAGATGGACTTTATTTTCAGACCCCTCTTTTCATCTTCATCGATGGGAGTTTGCCCATTTTCGTATTTTAAATTCAATTCCATAGGTCACTCGGCATTTCCTTTTTAATCTTTTCTGCCCGCAGGTCTATGGCTTCTTTAATGGCATTTGCATCCAGTCCCTGGTTTTCCAAATGCATGGTTTGGGAGGTTCTCATGACAATTTCCCGGGCCAGTTCCCGGGCTCTTTTTTCAATAATATCTTCGAGGGTCTTGTCTTTCGGAACCAGGCCATAAACCAGTTGCATATCCAGCGCCGCTGCCACGTCCCGCAATCTTTGCAACGTGAGGGAGCCATCTTTTTCCCGTCGCTCCATATCTTTTACACCCTGGGGAGTCATTTTTAATCGGTTGCCCAGTTGCTTCAATGACATCCCCAATGCCGTCCGGATGGAATAAATCCACCCTTCACCCGGCACAGGTTGTTTTTTAGCCTCCGTAAAATGGGCTATTTTTTTATCAAGTTGGGTAATGGAGAGGTGCCTTTGTTCCGTTTTCATAAAGATATACCTTTAAAACTGTTTGCAAATTTAAGCGTATATCTTTAAAATTGAAAATATTTTTAAAGGAATATCATTAATAAAGAGTCGTTGCTTGCGAAATGGATCGCCATCGAAAAATACCTATCAGCCAGGTCGTTCATCATTCACAGGGTTCCTGCTGCATGTTTGCGCGCGGTGTTAAAAAATACCGCGTGCGACGCCTGGGTTTTTGATTGGACAGGTGCTGGAATACCTGACAAAACAGAAAATCTTGGTGGGCTTTTCTTGTTTCTTTAATAAAAAAGGCAGATTCTTTACTTCTGTTATTTCCCTTTGAGTAAAGTATTAGGGTCAATAACAGGCAGAATAAAATCACAAAGTGCTGTTCCTTGAAAGCGGCTCAAAATAACGCCACGTGCAGTAGAATAGGTAATGGAAGCGATGGCATTCGCCAATCCTGGATGTATTTCAAGGTGTTTGGAATCCGTTTCTATTGCCAGGCCTTCCATGTTATCTACCGTAAAGAAGAACGCAATATGAAAAAAGCCTTTGGCTTCTGCTTTGTTTTTTCCTGAACTTTCCGTTTCTACATTGATCTGAATATCCGCTTTAACTAACTTTTTTGCCAAGTAAAAGGCCATATCAAAACCAACATCCGAACGGTAACTTTGAATGTGTTTCAATTTAAAATCAATCGGGCTATTGAGCTGCCCTTGTAAAATGCGGAATTCCGCCAAATGGATTTTTTCCGGTTGTAGTGCGTTCGGTTCGAACATTTTCAGGCAACAGATAATTTAGCAGACAAATTAGAAGGTGTCCAATGAGCATAACCTGCTTCACCTGACGGTATTGATTTAGAAGAAGGAGCATGGCTCAGATGAACGACATTGCTGCTGTAAACCTTAAATTTATGCGTCTTCGGAACCTGTATTAGATCTTCACCAAGTTCAACTTCCAGTTTGGCCAGTGAACGTAATGTAAGATTGTGCTTACCGCTAAGCCATTTGCTAATTTCGGAAGGTTTTTTACCCAATCTGAGTGCCAGATCTTTCTGTGTCCAGCCTTTTTCTTCTAAAAGATCATAAATACGTGTAACTAGTTCGCCGTAACGTTTTACAAATTGGCGAGTTTCTTCCGGGGTTTCTTCCAGAATCTTCCTTGCTGTTGCATTTCTCATGATAATTGGATTTAGCGGGATTAGATAAAAATTTCAGAATTGCCGTTAAAGTCTTTTAAAAGACGACTATCATTTGCCTCAATCTTGATCATTCCACTTTGGAAGGCATCTTCAAGTCGTCGTACAAATTCATTGGCTTGTATAAAATATAGGTTCAAATCCTGACTGTTTTGAACGGCAAGAGATGTCTTGGCTCCACCGTTGAAAAGAATAACTAATTCCTGACTCACCCTGTAACAAAAAAGCCTCAATGGGAAATTGGGATACTTAAGATTAATTTCGCTTGTTCGTGCCTTCGGTGGAGGCAGCGCAGCCGCCCTGTTTTCCTTACGAGTAAAAAACACAGGGTGAGCGCCTTGTTGCTCTCCCATCACATCCAGCAAAAGTGCAACCAGTTCTCGAACCGACGTTTTGTATCGGGCGTCGGTCTCATACTTTTGCAGAAACTTCTCTGTTTCCGAAACATCGCTTTTTTCAAAACGGACCGTATAAAAGGTAACCAGAGTGGACTCATAGTCCTATTTTTCCAGGGCAAAAGTATTCATCTAAAAGTTAATTAGCAACTTTAAGTTCACTTAAAAGTTATTTTTAATCAAAAATCAAGTACCGGATATTCTGATAATGTATTATTTATGCTCCGTCGCTGGCCCCGGGGCTGCTACAACTCTTATTAACACGAGCGGTGTTCGCATGTCGGTTTTGCCGGGTACCGGCTATTTGCGCCACCCCAGGGCGTAGCAAAAGCAAGGCAGGATATTTCGGTCTCTTCAGGTTTTCCGCAGCCTTTCATGTCTATCAGGTCCACTCATCATATTGGGGTTCCTGCTGCATGTTTGCGCGCGGTGTTGCAAAAAAACATCACGCGTGGCGCTTGGGTTTTCGGTCGGGCAGGTGCAGTAATACCTGGCAAGGGAGAAAAACGCCAAGAGCGGCGCTTGGGCGTCGGTTATTCGGGAGCGGGAACACCAAATGTGGCGAACAATAGATGGGGCGTAATAAGTTGTTGTGTTGTTGAGATGGTTCCATATGGGAGGTGTTCAGGGACGGTGAATCGGCCAAGTATAAGACTGCGGCTAGGTAGAGGAATACCTGCCTAGGCGAAAGTGTTGTGACAGATTTTGATTTGCCTCTTCCCGCCTCGAATCAAACCGGCTCGCTTTTTGTAATGGACAAAACACTCGCTATAATATCTATAATCTTTTGATTCCGCCTTAGAATTTCAATCTCACTTTTTATGTTTCTACAAATTGCTTGAAGGTTTTTAGAAATATAAAATCAATTATTAATTAATTAATAAAATAATTATGGTATTGTTTTTTGACACAGAGACAACTGGCCTACCTGAAAATTGGAAAGCACCTGTTAGCAATGTAAATAATTGGCCGCGTATGGTGCAACTTGCTTGGCTACTATATGACGAAAATGGGAATCTTCTCAATAGCGGCAATCATATAATCAAACCAGAAGGATACCTCATCCCATTAGAATCTAGTAGAATACACGGTATTTCATCACAGAAAGCGCTTCACGAAGGTAGTGACCTCCAAAATGTACTTATAGAATTTGCAAATCTTATTAAAGGTTCGAATTTTTTAGTTGCTCACAATATGAGTTTTGATGAGAAAATTATCGGTGCAGAGTTTATCAGAAAAGGCATTTCAAGCGAATTATTTGCTAAAAGGAGAATTTGCACTATGGAATCAACCACACGTTTCTGTGCAATACCAAGTAATTATGGCTTTAAGTGGCCCAAACTTTCTGAATTACATTATAAAATATTTGGAACTGGTCTGGAAGATGCTCACGATGCATCAATTGACGTTAGTGTAACTGCAAAATGTTTTTGGGAATTAAAAAAACAGAATCTTGTGACTTTTCCTGGCATTAAAAGTAGTCAATTAAATGAAAAAATAAACACCGTTTCTGAAAATAAAATTGAATATGCCGGCTTTTGGATTCGGCTTGGTGCAGCACTTGTAGATTTATTTATTATTGGCATATTAGAAATTGTAATATCGTTGCCATTTTTAGCATCCTCAAATGATCCAAAGTTTGTAGAAGCCATAACTAGAACGTTAGGACTTATCACTGCTTGGTTATATTATTCAATAATGGAAAGTTCCTCATCTCAAGCCACCTTTGGAAAGCAAATGATGGATATCATAGTTACTGATGAATTGGGCAACCGAATAGGGTTTGGCAAAGCAACAGGAAGATTTTTTGGTAAATTTTTGTCAATAATTATAGTTTACATTGGATTTATAATGATAGGTATAACGCAAAAAAAGCAAGGTCTACATGATCAAATGGCGGGAACATTGGTGGTGAAAAAGTGATTAATCGTCATCTTGGTTAGATAACTCTAAATAATGACGTCATCTATTTCCCTTCCTCTACCTATCTCTCTGGACAATACGGTGCCCGAAGCTCCGGGACCTTCACCATTGTCGGTGGTGGGGCGCCATCGAATTTCGCCTCGGTAGGTGTTGATGTATGCTGAGTCTGATACTTGACTGGGCAAAGGTTGCAGGTGTTGAGAAGAAATAGGTTTAGGGAAAGGGATTCGTAAAAAATATTGTGCATGTCACTTTGGCGCAGCTCGATAGGCAATTGCTTCTAATTGTAACACTTCACGCATATTGCCCGATAATCGATAATACTTGGCGCTACCACGTACAGTATCCATTTCATACAATCGCCATAAAACATACGATCTTGCATACTGGCTTGAAAATATTACTTCATGTTCTGAAATATAGAATGGAGTGTTCAAGCCATAACGCGTAGTCTTAACCTCAATGTGAATCTCGTTTCCTTCCTCGTCAAATGAAAGGATATCAAATCCCTTACCATCTAATTGTTTTTCAACTTTTTTTGCCAATTCAGGATATTTTTCCAGCCTTGTTCGTTCATACTCTCGCACAAAATTTTCACCTGAATGGCCAAGCGCTTCATTTTCCTGTTGTTCTTTTTGAAAATCAATAATGGCACCTTTAAAACTGCGATTTGGCCTGGCAAAATTTAAACCTTCTGGTGGGTTAGTCTCCAGTAAATTCAGTCTTGGGATAGAATGGGCGTTTCTAGACGATAGTATCCTGTCCAAGTATTTTTGAAATTCCCTTTCTGGCATGATCAAATCTTCAAGAACCCCCGCATCTCTTGCCTTTTGCAAAAGCGGATTCCAATCCTCATTTATAAACTGTTGAAATGCAGATTTCATGTCAAGGGCCTGCCAATAATACTTACCATAACGGAAACCATCAAATACGGTGTTGGGACTCTCGAAGTTGGCAAATCCAGATTTTGGACGTATAACAAAATCCTTCAAAACCTGTCTTAATGCTTCATTACGTGTAGTTTTAAAAACGATTTCTATGTTATAACTAGTTTTTCCTTCCCGGTCAAGGCCAACCACAAAGCCAACCTGTCGAGTTTTATTGTTTTCGTCGTTTTCCAGGGTCATACCACCAAAAACATAGTTGTCATTACCCTGAAACCAAAAGCCCTGCTCCAACCGACCCGAATTGTTCTTTTGACGTGGCGCAAAAGTGAATTCCGGGTTTTTCATCCGATGTTCCAGCATGATATCCAATAATTCATCATGCCAATCAAGTATTTGTTGTCTGGTTGCCATATTATTATTTTATTTTACTTCAAATAAATTGATTATCTATATTTTATGTTGTGATGAGTGTTTTTAAACCTGTATGCGGCGAAAAATAGTCTAAATCCCCCCCTACACCTCCGGCAATCCCAACTCCCTCAAAAACCCATTATGCCTCTCCGCAGCCTCCTTAATCCGCTTCTCAATTTCAACCAGTTCCTGATTAACCGCCTGCAAATCAATCACTTCCTCCGTTTTGGAGGTGCTCACATACCGTGAAATATTGAGGTTGTAATCATTCCGCTCAATTTCCTCCATCGAGACTCTTTTGGAATAGCGGTGATCCTCCTCCTTGCGGAACTGGTAGGTATCCACGATTTTCTCAATATGTTCAGGTAGCAAAGTGTTCTGGCGCTTTCCCTTTTCAAAATATTCGCTGGCATTGATGAACAGCACGTCTTTGTACTTCTTGCATTTCTTCAGCACCAGAATACAGACCGGAATACCAGTGGAATAAAACAGGTTGGACGGCAGGCCGATGACCGTATCGATATGGCCGTCTTTCAGCAACTTGGTACGGATGCGCTCTTCCACGCCGCCCCGAAACAGCACGCCGTGGGGCAGAATGATCGCCATGACGCCTTCCTCCGCCAGAAAGTGGAAGCCGTGCAGCAGGAAAGCGAAGTCGGCCGCCGACTTGGGCGCCAGGCCGTAACTCTTGAAACGGAAATCATCGCCCAAGGCCTCGGTGGGCTCCCAGCGAAGGCTGAACGGCGGATTGGCTACGATGGCGTCGAATTCCATCTTCTTCGCCGGGTTCATCTCGTTCAGGATGTCCCATTCGTTCAGCAGCGTGTCGCCGTGGTGGATGTCGAACTCCGTGTCCTTCACCCCGTGCAGCAGCATATTCATGCGGGCAAGGTTGTAGGTAGTGATGTTCTTTTCCTGGCCGTATATCTTGCCGATGCCGTTGGCGCCCATTTGTTTGCGCACATTGAGCAGCAGCGAGCCCGACCCGCAGGCAAAGTCCAGCACCTTGTCCAGTTTTTTCTTTTTCCCGGTATTGGGTTCCTGGCTGTCCAGCACGACGATTTCGGAAAGGATCGTGGAAATCTGCTGCGGGGTGTAAAACTCCCCGGCCTTCTTGCCGGAACCCGCCGCAAACTGCCCGATCAGGTACTCGTAGGCATCACCCAAAGTGTCGATATCAGTGGAAAAACCCGCAATACCTTCGGCAATTCTCGTGATGATGGCACAGAGCAGTTTATTCCGCTCGGTGTAGGTTCTGCCGAGTTTGTCGGAACTCAGGTTAATCTCCGAGAACAAACCCTGAAAGGTGCTTTCAAAAGACTGGTTTTCAATGTATTTGAACCCTGCTTCGAGGGTTCTCAGCAAATCATCGCTTTGTACACGCGCCAATTCGGAAATACTGCTCCACAAATGTTGCGGCTCGATAACGTAATGCACCTTGCGGCGCATCTGCGTTTCAAATGCTGCAATATCTTCCTGGTTCTCCTTGTACCAAATTTCCAGAGGCGAATTCACCTTCAATTCTTTCAGCACCTCCTGCGGTTTTTCAGGATAATCCGGCCCCAGTTCCTTTTTGGCCGCCGCTTCGTAGTTGTCGGACAGGTAGCGCAGGAACAGGAATGATAGCATATAATCACGGAAGTCGTCCGCACTCATGGCGCCGCGAAGTTTGTCGGCGATAGCCCAGAGGGTTTTTCCTAATTGTTGTTGAGTCTGCTCTTTCATGATGGATTGGATGCTGCGGCGTTTTCAGCCAACAATTCGGGCAAATCAAATCTGTATTTATCCAGAAATGCTTTTAAGATATTATTGAACAGGTCTTTGTTGTCCCTGCTCATTTCCACCGGTTCGTAGATGGAATATTTGCCGTGGCTCAACAGGTTGAGCGCACGGGAGTACAGTACTTCGTCATTGACGCCGTGAATGCAGTCGGAAAAGTCCTTGTACCCGAAAAACGTGGACGTTTTCTCCAGAACGCTGCGCAACATATTGAAGTGATAGGTATTGATTTTGCCCGATTCGGACACCTGTTTCAATTCGCTCAGGATAGAAACATGGTGAAAAAACGGCGTTTCATCAGTCTTCTGCAAGCCGTAGTCTTCGGGGCCGCTTTTATGCAGGAAGTAACGGGTATGCTTTAATTTCTTTAGTTCATTGCACATCACGTTGAAGAACAGGCTGTGGTGCGACGAAATGACCGTTTTTACCCTGCCATTGGCTTTTTTGAGCAGGTTGGATAAATCACTGGCCACCGCAATGGCATTGTTGTCGTCCAGGGAAGAAATAGGGTCGTCGATGTAAAAATATTTGACCCACTTGTAAGCCTCCGAGCCATCGAGCGTCAGTTCGCAGATGGCGAGAAAGACACACCAGATAAAAATAGTTTCTTCGCCCCTCGATACCTTGATGTTCGTTTCAGTCCCTTTTGAAAATGTTACCGTCCATTCGTCGTAGTCGATTTTGAAGTCGAAGTCGGCATAGCGTTGTAAATAGGCAAAGATTTTTTCCTCCAGTGCCAACTCTCTAAAGCCATTGAAAAACTTGGAACCGGAATTAATCCGAAGTTTTCTTTCGGTATCGTTCTCCAAGTCATTGTCCCAACTGAAAAGGTCTTCCGTGAAAGCGTTGAAATAAAGTGTATCCCGCTTGTCGCCTTTTTTGCCTCTGTTTTTGAACTCGACGGAAAGCCGGGTTTTCCCCGTACCGTTGTAGGCATAGAGCAGCACGAAATCGCCGTTGTTCAGGTCATCCCGCAGCCTTTCTGCCAGTTTATGCAGCGTCTTGTATGGCTGTACTTTGGCTTGACCACTCATGATTCCACGTCATTTGGATTGGGAAATAACTGCTGCATCAGCCCTTTCTTGTGGGTTTTGAGGGCTTCGAGTTTTTGGGTCTGGGTGGTGATTAGTTCGTCGAGCGAGGTGAGAAGGGCGGCGATTTTTTGCTGTTCAAGTACAGAAGGTAATAGAATTTCAGTTTCTCTCAATGTCTTCAGGGACAAATTTTTTATTGTTGAACCTGTTAGTTCATGTAAAAAGAAATTTTGTACAGAATTAGTTTGTAAAATGTGATAATAAAAATTGCAATTTTCTTTAAAAATAAAATATCCCACACTTTTGCCAAGCATGACTTTTTCATCATAATATCTTGCGATATTACCAATTGTTCCATTGATTGAAATTAATATGGTATTAGTATTCAAGTCTTTGTTATTTTTTTTAAACTCATTTTTATCAACACGTTTAGTATTTTCATTAATTTCAATTTTACCATTATTTAGGTTGTTCCCATTTATAAAAAAAATGTCTGAATTATCAGAATAAATTGGTGTACCATGCAACCCATCACCAATTTTTTTTGCTACATCTCCTAATTTTATCTTTTTCCATTCACCTTCAAACTCCCTAAACCTCCTCCTCGGCACCGTCTCCCCTTCCGCCGGAAAAACCTCCTGCATCAACCCTTTTTTATAGGCCTGGAGGGCTTTGATTTTTTGGGTTTGGGCAGTGATGAGGTCGTCGAGGGAGGTGAGGGTGGCGGCGATTTTTTGTTGTTCTTCAGGCTTAGGGATAAAAACTTCAATTTTATCAATAATTGTTTTTGATAGACTTGGAATGCCACCAGCTTCATTGTGTTTGAGCCAATCTATATTCTGAAAAACCCAATAAATAAACTTGGGTGAACAGTCTTTGAATGAATGTGTATAAAAAAGTGTGTCTACAGTCCAAAATTTTCCAGAGAGAAACATTGGTTTATCTATAGTTCCTTTTCTCCCAATACAGACGCTTTCTCCTTCATATAAATAATCATTTACTGAGAACATATAACCTCCTGAACCGTACACAGGTATATTTCCTTTGGATAAATGTTTGTAGTCCTTACCACTTCCAATTTGGAATAGTTGATTAAATGTTTTTTTGCTCCAAGCGCCCGCCTCCCGAAACTCCGGAAACCGCAACTTCGGCACTATCCCTTTTTTCATATCCTTACTCATAAGCCGACAACCCAGATATTTCCCGCCCCTGGGTGCGTTTTTTCAAAAATGGTACGAGGTCTTCCATGAGGGCTAGTTCCTTTTGAGTACGGGCTTTCCAGCCCAGTTCGAGCGGGGCGAGCAGGTCGCCGAGTTGTTCGCCGTCGAAGATCATGCGGTCTGTAATACCGTCCGTGAAGGTTTGCAGGGCGGCAGTTTCCAGTCCGTGTTTTTCAGCGATCGAGGCTAGTTCTTTTGCCAGCCTTTCGGCTTTAAAATCGAGGTAGCCGTCGCGGATTTCCTTCTCCGTGAGCGGCTTGCCCGCTACCAGGCTGTCGATATAGGCTACGATGTCGTCGCGTTCTTCCATCAGGTTGGCGCTGGAGCCGAGCAGGCCGATCAACTGGCTCCGCGACATTTGCTGTTTCGCGGGCTGCTTGTTCTGGGTGTAGCGGGCTATGAGCGCCATGATGTAATCGTAGTCCACCACGGCGGAAGCGAACAGCACCAGTTCGAAGTCCAGTTGCTGTATGTCGGGCGGGGCGTTGGCGCCTTCTTTTTGTTGTATTTCCCGAAATCGTTTGGCCGTTTCCAGGTACGAACTTTTGAAAGATCGCAACCGGTCTTCCGGCAGAATGGTTTCGATCTTTTCTTTATCCGCCTCGGTCAGGTCGGTGTACTGGTCGAGTTGCGTTTTCAGGCGCTGTACTTCCTTGAATCGGTTGATAAATTCTATACGGGCCGTATCGCCTTTCAGGTTGTACACCTGATCGGGTTCGGAAGCCAGGCCGCTTTGTGCCATAAATTGGCCCATGGCAGCCACGGCTTTTTCGAATTTTTCAATCACCTTCGGGGCGGGCTCCACCAGCCAAATCTCTTTTGCCTGTCCCGTATCTTCGCCGGAGAACAGGGCGACGGCTTTGTCCACTTCGTTTTGCTGCTGCCTGAAATCGAGCACGTTGCCGTAGGGTTTCGTGTTGTTCAGGATGCGGTTGGTACGTGAAAAAGCCTGTATCAGTCCGTGGTATTTCAGGTTTTTGTCCACGTACAGGGTATTCAGGTACTTGGAGTCGAAACCCGTGAGCAGCATATCCACCACGATCGTCACGTCTATCTTGTTTTCGTGCTTGTAGTCGGCGTTGGAGTATTTCTGGTCCTTGATGCGCTGTTGCACGTCCTGGTAGTACCCGTCGAATTCGTGAATGCTGTGATTGGTTTTGTATTGCCTGTTGTAATCGGCGATGATGCCTTTCAGGGCTTTTTTCTTTTCCTCGGGCGCTTGTTTGTTGTCTTCCTTTTCCTGTTGCAGGTCTTCCTGTAGTTGCAGCACATCCTTGTTGCCTTCGGCGGGCGGGGAAAACACGCAGGCTACGTTCAGGGGTTGAAACTCCGTGTCCTGCTTTAGTTTGTCCGCCTGTACGGTTTTGAACAAGTCGTAGTATTCGATGGCATCGTTGATGGAAGCGGTAGCGAAAATGGCATTGAACCGTCGTTTGTGCGTGGCGGCATCGTGTTTGTTCAGGATGGCGTTCAGCACGGCCATTTTGTGCTGGCGGCTCGCGGTATCGATTTTTTGTTCGCCTTTGAAATAGTCGATGTGAAAACGCAGCACGTTTTCGTCGTCGATGGCATGCGTGATGGTGTAGGCATGCAACTGTTTTTCAAAGATGTCTTTGGTGGTGACGTAGGAGCCCGCTTCGCCGTTGGCCTGTTTGTAAGCGGCATTGTCTTCGAAAATGGGCGTGCCGGTAAATCCGAACAACTGCGCATTCGGGAAAAACGACTTGATGGCCTTGTGGTTATCGCCGAACTGGGAGCGGTGGCATTCGTCGAAGATGAACACGATGCGTTTGTTCTTTAAAGGCTCTAAACGTTCCTTGTAGGTGGGCTTTTGAGCAACGTTTACTAAACCTTTAAGGTTTAGTAAACGTGCGTTCTGCTTGCTGTTTTCATCCAGCGCCAGGCCGAGTTTCTGGATGGTGGTGACGATTACCTTATTGGCGTAATCCTCCGACAGCAGGCGTTGTACGAGCGTTTCGGTATTGGTATTTTCCTCTACGCAGCCTTCCTGAAACCTGTTGAACTCCTCGCGGGTTTGTCGGTCGAGGTCTTTGCGGTCCACGACGAACAGGCACTTGTAAATATCGCCGTTATCTTTCAGCAGGGTAGAGGCTTTGAACGACGTCAGCGTTTTGCCGCTGCCGGTGGTGTGCCAGATGTAGCCGTTGCCCCGGTTCTGGTGGATACAATCCACGATGGCTTTTACCGCATAAATCTGGTAGGGGCGCATCACCATCAGTTTTTGCTCGGTGGCTACCAACACCATGTACCGGCTGATCATCTGGGCGAGGGTACACTTGCTCAGGAATTTGTCGGCAAACTCGTCGAGGTGGGTGATTTTTTTATTATCCTCGGAAGCAAACTGGTAGACGGGCAGAAACTGCTCGTCGGCGTTGAAACGGAAGTGGTGGTTGGGGTTGTTGGCAAAATAGCAGGTGTTGGACTGGTTGCTGACGATGAACAGTTGCATGAAGCACAGCAGGGAATTGGAGTATCCGTTGCCGGGATCGCTTTTGTAGTCCACGATCTGCTGCATGGCCTTGCGCGGGCTGATTTCCAGCGTTTTGAGTTCGATCTGCACCACCGGGATGCCGTTTATGAGCAGGATTACATCGTAGCGGTGGTGGCTGCTGTCGGTATTCATCCGCAACTGACTGACGACTTCAAAGTCGTTTTGGCACCATTCCTTGAGGTTGACCAGGGTAAATTGCAGCGGTGTGCCGTCTTCGCGTGTGAACGTGTTCCATTCGCGGAGAGTTCTGGAGGAGGCGAATACATCGGCAGTGATAATTCCATCACGCAATCGGCTGAATTCCGCGTCGGACAAATGAACGCGATTCAGTGCTTCAAATTTTTCCCTGAAATTGCGTTCGAGCGCCTCCCGGCTCCGGATATCGGAACGGATGGTGTATTTAAGATCGGCCAGTCTGCTGATCAGGCTTTCTTCAATTTGCCTCTCTTTAGTCATTGGGAAATCTATGGGTTGATATTTGAGCGTGCCGGATTTCTTTCACAAGGGCACAAACATAAGTTATTCCGGATTTTTGGGGGAGCCTGTTTTCGTATTAAAGTTATTAAAATGGATGATTGTCGGGGAGGGGCCAATACGTCCCCCACACCCTCCATTACGTCTTCCAGCCCGTCCAATACGTCCCTTCCCCCCTCCAACACGTCTTCCACCCACTCAAACACGTCTCCAA
>ENA-UOWO01005592-UOWO01005592.1-activated-sludge-metagenome-genome-assembly--contig:-NODE-5592-length-13266-cov-4.451820_pt1 | contig 13266 bp, 17 predicted proteins | sample MGYA00238148_ERZ761564 | MGnify/ENA primary metagenome ERZ761564 (study PRJEB28885, sample SAMN05720194) | activated sludge metagenome | isolation source: Anaerobic digester | place: USA...
CGGGACTCCCCATCCTTCCAAAGGCCGGCCCTCCGCCCCATCATGGCGGCGGGTGTCCCCAAGGGCATACCCCGTCACCTGTGCCGTACGCCCATCCCATAAGCCCTGCCAATGGCCTTCTCCCCGCGGGTGTTTGATCATCAAATCCTTAATACGGCTTTTATCCTTGCCCAGGTCCATGGAGAGCAGAAGACTCAAAGCATCCGGAGCCCCGAGGACCCGGCTTGCCAGACCCAGGGGCAAACGGCACCGGAAGCCCGGGGCGCACATTCGGCCTTCCAATTCCAATTGCTCCGGGTTCTGTCGGAAGACAGCGTTTATAATGTACCCTTTATCAGGGCTGCTTTCCCTGTTCACGGACTCGAGGCGGGCATTCCGCACCTTAACAGTGAGAAAGGCGGGCCTTTCTCCCGCCGGGGCAGGCAAGAACGAACCGAACTCCCTCCCCACCTGCAGGAGATCCGGATAGTTCCCGCGCAAGGACTTCAAAACAATCACGGGGAAGATGATTTTCTTTTCAAAAAAATATCTTTTCAAAGAAAACCTTAGGACCAAGGTAGGAATCCGGGCCAGGACCCGGCCTTGAGACTCCCCCTCCTTTTCAGGGAAGAAACGGATATCCATGTCCTGAATAATAATACCATTCGGAGGAAGAAAAAAACCCGGACCAGCCCGGAAACGATAACCGGGGGATCGCGCATTCAGGCCGCTTAAAAGAAAATCTTTCGTGATATTCAGGCGCCACGTCCCTATACCAACTGCGAGGCAAAACATCAAAAAAGAAGTGGCCCCGAAGGTAAACAACACCTTAATACAATATCGTTTCGAAAGGAATGTCATCAATCATGAATTCTATTTTGTCTATGCTGTACACAGCCCGGTAGTGCCTGAAGAAGGGTGACGTGAAATGAAAATCTTTAGATTTTCTGAATATAAGGCTCAATTGTTGAGATTGAACGATCCGTTGCTTCATAGCCTCGACGTCCGCCAGATTTTTGCCTTTTCGGGCGATGTGGTAGCCGTTCACCATGGCGAAAAGAGATTCCGGGACATCGTTGGGATACTGTTCAAGAAAAGCCTGCCAGGCTGATTTCGCGGACAGGGTATCTCCCGAAAGGGAAAAATATTCCGCCTTGGCAAATAAAGCGGTTTTGTGATATTTCGAATGCGGCAACCTTAAGATAGAATTGTAATACGCATATGCGGCATCGCGCCGTCCGGCTTTAGCCGCCTCGGCGGCCTTGCTGTACAGATAACTCCCGCTCGCCGCTTCAACCGGGGCGTGGGCCACCCCCCCTAAAACAGCCACCATTCCCAGAAAACCGATCACGCGGATTCGAACATCTTTTAAAAAGTTCATGGCGTATCACAATCTTATTCCCCGAGGATATCGCGGATCCTGGCAACAAGCTCTGAAGTCTTAAAAGGTTTTGCGAGCACGTTAAAAAATGACTCCTCGATATTGGCCCCCAAATGCTCCTCATCCTTGGAAAGGGCACACGTTAAAAAAAGCACCGGGATATCTTCGGTTTCCGGGTCGGCTTTGATCAGGCTATACGCTTCGGTCCCGTCCATTTCAGGCATCAGGATATCCATCAGGATAAGATCCGGACGGATATCCCGCGCTTTCGCAATGCTGTCCAATCCGTTATCGGCCGTGACGATTTTATATTGGAATTTTTCCAACGTGTCCGAAATCAATTTCAGGTCCACCGGATCATCATCAACCACCAAAATCGTCTTCATATTTCGGCTCCTTATTGTAGAAGTGCCCCCTGGGATGCCCCACCCTCAAAATGCAATGCAAAACTTATTTGGACGAATTCAGGATCAATTTAATAATATCTCGACGGCTAATCACCCCCATGACCCTGCCGTTTTCAACGATAGGGACCCGGCGCACGTTCGTTCTGATAAAAAATTCGCAAATATCAATCACACTATCCCCGGGAGCAAAAAATTGCACATCCAACGACATGTAATCACCCACGACTTCCTGGGAAGTAATCACATCGCTGACTAAAAGCCTCAAAAGGTCCTTCTCCGTTATGACCCCTATGAGTTTTTCGTCTTTATCCACGACCGGCAACCCGCTAATCCGCTTCTCAACCAATATTCTCATAGCGTCAAGCAACGGGGTGGTCTGATGGACCACGATAACATCCTTTATCATAATATCTCTGGCGTTTAACATAAAAACCCCTCCCCCCGTTATTCCCCCAAAGCGGATCGGACGGCGGAAAGGACCCGGTCGCTTTCAAAAGGCTTGATGATATAATCCACCGCCCCGGCGCGGATCGCTTTCATCAAGGCCACCCGCTGATCCACGGCGGTCACCATGATGATTTTCGCTTTCCCGTCAATAGCCAGGATATCATGGATCGCCTCAATGCCATCCTTTTCAGGCATGACAATATCCATTGTCAACAAATCCGGCCGCAGCTCGCGGAAAAGCTCAACAGCTTCTTTGCCGTTATTGCATTCCGCGGTCACCTCATAACCCGCCTGGACAAGAATATCTTTAAGCATGGAACGGATTATAGGAGCGTCGTCAACTACAATAATCTTTTTTGACATAGGAACCCTCTTTTTTACATAGTATTAATAATATAACTTAAAACTTTCTCGCTTTCCCCCAGGGGAAGAAGATACATGTGACAACGGATATCATTTTTAATGACATGGAAACAACTCTCCATAATCAGGATATCATTACGCTCGGGAGCCGCGCTCACCAGGAATTCCTGGAATACGGTGCCGACATAATCGTTCACGACCTCCGGAGGGGTCGGATGGAGGTCAATGCTGAAATCGGACGAAAAAACTCCGGAAATGGCGCTGGCCAGGATATTCCCGATTTCCTGCACCGCGCTGGCGGCATACACATCAAATTCTTTTGTTGTCCCCACCTCCCGGCGCAGCATCAAATCGGCCAGGAGCATGCTGTCCTGGATCGGCACGTGGAACAGGAATTTGAAGTTCACCTCACCGGTCAGGTCGACAAAAGCCCCGACGACATTCGTGTTCTCGCGGTTAACCCGCTCTGTGATGGAGGTAATATCGGCCAAGAAAGCATCCTCCATTTCAATCCGCGCCCCGGTCTTAATGAGCTTCGAAAAAACCTGTGAAGCTTTATCAATACTAATTTTGGCAACAAGTTTAATCGCCCGGTTTATTTTAGGTTCATTTAACATGATTACATCTCCTCTGAGGGGCCTCCGAATCTTTGGCACACGACCATCCCGGTTTCCAGAAAAAGAGTCACCCGGCATCCTTTATTCCCTCCGGTCTTAGAAGCCACGATTTTAATCCCGAAATTTTTCAACTGTTCCCTGGCCGCTGTCTCATTCAGTTCGCCGATATTGAGCGTAAAATCTTTTAAAATCCTCCCGCCGCCGAAAATTTTCGCCACAAAATGGTGCGAATCAATCCCGAAATGAGAAGTCAACTGACGGACCAACTCCGGGACGGCCGTATTGGCATATTTAGCTTTTTTCCCCTGTGCCTTGGAAGAATTCTCATCCGCGTAAGGCATCATAATATGGACCATGCCCCCGACCTGGCGCGCCGCGGCGTACAAACACACAGCAACACATGAGCCCAGTGTCGTTTCAATCACCTGGGGCGATTGTCCTATTTTTATATCGGCAACACCAACCGTAATTTTATTAATATCCTGATAAGAGTTCATATTATAACGTCGAACGGATAATAGTATGGATATCGAGAATCAGCGCCACTCGCCCGTCCGCCAGGATCGATGCCCCGGAAACCCCCTGGACTTTGGCAAAATAACTCGGCAACGATTTAATAACAATTTCTTCCTTAGACAACAATTCATCAACAACAACCCCGACCCGGTTAATGCCGTCAGAAACAATGACCACATGATAACAATCCTGCTGGGACCGGTCCGCCCCCGGGATTTGTATGACCTGTTCCAGGCTCACGAGACTGAGTGCGTGTTCCCTTAATCTTACGACAGGGTTGCCATCAATAAAATAAATTTCCGAAGATTTCACTTTTATGATTTCAAGCACCGTTTCAACCGGAAAAGCATACGCATAGCCTCCGATCTGGACAAGCAGCACCTGGATGATCGCCAGGGTCAAAGGAATTTTAATCAGGAACGTTGTCCCGCTCCCGGGCTCGCTCTTGATATCGATCATCCCATTCAACGAATTAATCATGGTTCTTACGGAATCCATCCCGACCCCTCGACCGGACAGACCGGTCACGGTGTCGCTCGTGCTGAATCCGGGCAGAAAAATAATCCCCATTCTTTCCTGTTCAGTCATAGCCTCAAGCTTTGACTTATTGATCAACCCCTTGTGAATCGCCGTCTGAACCACTTTGTCCAAATTAATGCCCTGGCCGTCATCAATAACTTCAATGCACATACTGTTGCCAAGATGAGACGCCTTTAGAGTAATATTGCCGACTTCCGGTTTCCCGAGCCGCCTGCGCGTTGCCATGTCCTCAACACCATGATCAACGGCATTGCGGATCATATGCGTTAAAGGTTCTCCCAGCGTATCGACGATTTTCTTGTCTAATTCCGTTTCCTCGCCTTCGATATGCAACATCACGTCTTTTCCCACCTCTTTAGCGATATCCCGGATAATACGTTTAAACCGGTTAAAAACGCCTTCAATAGGGACCATCCGGGCATTCATGACGCTGTTCTGGATTTCGGAAGCAATTTTCTCCAAATGATTCGTGGTTTCATCCAAAAAATTGATATTATTGACAACGTCTTTATCCAGCGCATTCTGCTTCAACTGCTGAAGATATTCATTCAGACTCCCGACAACCTGATCCAGGTCGCGCCCGGCTTGGATCCTTTTCTCCGCGGCCTCAAGTTCAGAAATCGCCTTGATGCCCTTCTGAAGGGCGACTATGGACGCAGAAAAATTCTTAAGCAGCATGTTCATACTGTCTTTCTGCCGGACCGTCTCTTTGAGCAAGTGCCCCAATCGGCTGAATTGCGCGCGGATCGTCACCAATTCTCCCGAAAGGATCATGAGCTTGTCAATCTTCCTCGCATCGATTTTTAAAATTGAAATACCCTGGTCCCCGCTCTCTTTTCGGGCCTGCGCAGGAGCCGAAACAGGGGCGGCGTCCTGATCGTCGCCTGGGAGTCCCACCGCCTCGTCACCAGAAGAGCCCCCCTTCTCTATTAACCCATCCAAATCCTCAGCTCCCTGGCGGTCAATCGCCAGGACTTCCACGCCATCCAAAGTTAGGATTTTCCGGATGCTGTTTTCATTCTCGATCGAACAGAAATAGATCCCCACGTTGACATCCCCTGCTCGCCCTTCAATTTCAAGCAACGGGGGCTGGATCGCAATGACAAGGCCGCTTTTCCTGAGCCGTTCTTCTATTAAAGCGATTTTCAGAACTTTTTCTCGAATAATTTTCTTAACCACACAAAACACTTTAAAAAGGTCATACCCCTGATCCAGGGCCTGGAAAAGAATTTTTCTTTCAGCGCCTTTAAGTTGCTTTAAAGTTAACAAGTCCTCCCTAGGGGGCAAAACGTCCTCTTCCTGAGTCAACACCCATTCATCAATATTAATAGTGTGAAAATCAGGGATGCTTTGCCTGACGTAAACCTGCAACTTCCCGCTGATCTGAGCGACATCCTCCGGAGGCGTTTTCTTTTCCTTGACGGCCTGAAGGATCATGGACAGAGCATCGACACTTTTCAAAAACAAATCCTTGGGGAAAGGGTTGGGGTCCCGCCGGTCCCGCTGGGCAAAAACAATCATAAACATCTTCTTAGCCATATCTTCCAGGGCGGGGGAATTAAGCAATACGGAAAAACGGTAAAATTGTTGTGATATCATTAGAAAATTATCCAAAAACGGCTGGTATTCTTCATCCCCCTGCCCCGCCGAATAATGTTCTCGGAGGCGGGCGACAAGCTGCAAACAGGAATCCAGGATCACTTCATCCGTAAGGAAAACCGGGGAATGGGGGGCTCCGGCAAGGAACGTTGAATCTTGCGCAGCAACAGGCACGGCGGCAGGTTGAAGAGGCGGCGTTTCCTGCGAGGAAGATTCCTTCTCCTGGCCTAAGAGGACATTCTCCAACCGGGACATCACCGGCTGGAGATCGACATGCCCGTCCCTTCTCTCCTTTAACTCAAGCAACAGCTTGGACAAACAGTCAAACGCGACGAATAAAACATCGAAAACATCGGCGTGGAAGTCCAGGGCGTGATCGCGTATTTTTTGTAAAACTGTTTCCAGCTTATGGGTCAACTGCACAATTTTATCAAGTCCGACGAAAGAGGCCGTGCCTTTAATGGAATGCGCCGCACGGAAAAGGCTATTGAGAGTCTCCGGATTCAAAAGTTGCTTTTGTTTAAAAGCTTCTTCACATTCCAGAAGTTTTTCATTCAAAATCCGGAGGTTCTCATCGCTCTCGGACAGGAAATCAGGAATAAACTCCCTGATTTCCTTTGGTATTTTATCGTACTCGTTCTCGCCCATAATCCCCTTTCATGTTTACGGGTTCATCCCGCCGCCCCTAAAAGCATGAGGGCTTCAGGGATCAGCCCCACATCCAGCTCCAAATTCACAACACCAGCCTGCAACGCCACTTTGGCCATGCCGTAAACAACGCTGCTCCGGGCATCCTGGCCGAGGACAAAGGCCCCTTGGGCATGCATCGCGCCCAACCCCTTTTTCCCGTCATCCCCCATCCCGGTCAAGATAACGCCTATAGAACGAGCGCCATAAAGCTCGGCCACGGATTCAAACAAGACATCACACGATGGGGCATGCGGGGATCTTTTTCCCGTCTCTTTATAAAGACAAATCTGAGTCGTTTGATCACGCCGCTGGAGCTTCATCTGCAGCCCCGCTTTGGCGATATAGCAAAATTTGGATTGCAGGACGTCCCCGTTTTCCGCCTCTTTGACGGTCAGCTTAGATTTCTGATTCAGCCGTTCCGCAAAACTGGCCGTAAAGTTTTCCGGCATGTGTTGCACCCAGACAACCGGCTTGGTGTTCTCGGGGAGAGAAGACAAAATCTGAATCGCGGCCTGGACCCCTCCGGTTGAAGAGCCGACGGCAATGATATCAACCGGCCGTTTTTTCAAAGACTTTAAGCTGTCCCGATCCCGGCCCCCAGTCTCGCCGGGGAGCCTAGCCAAGGCATCCTGAACGGCTCCAGCATTCCCGACAATGGCCAAAATTTTCAGGACCAGATCTTCTCTGATATCATCAAATTTTTTATCATGCCAGACAGGCTTAGGATAATAATCAACCGCCCCAAATTCCAGGGCCCGTATCGTTTCCGCAGCTCCTTCCAGGGTCAACGCGCTTAACATCAACACAGGCACCGGGCATTCCTTCATGACGACCTTTAAGACTTCCAACCCGTCCATAACCGGCATCTGATAATCAAGAATCAGGATGTCCGGACGCGTCGTCTTGACGAGTTCAACCGTTTCTGCCCCATCGGCGGCAGCCCCCACGACCTTAATGCTGCCGTTTTTCTCCAAGATCTGCGTTAATACACGCCTAAAGAGGTTGGAGTCATCCGCGATAACAGCTCGTATCATTCTGGCCACGATTCTTTCTGGACTTTTAAAATTCTTTACCCTGTTCGGTGATAAATGCCCATCCCGATGAATTCAAACAAAGCCCCCCGATATGGGAGATTTTCCGCAAGACTGATAAAAATATAACTGTAAGACGCCATGTTATGGTAAATCCGTTTTAAAACATCCCGTTTGCTGGTATCATCAAAATAAATCATGGCGTTCCGGAAAAACACCACATCAATATGATTAACCACAAACGGTGTCAGCAAATTATGCTGACGGAATTGCACCTGGCGGATAATATCATCTGTTATTTTGTAACGTTCTTCCTTGCCGTGTGCGGAATCCAATTCCTGCTTCTGAAAATATTTTTTAAGATATTTTTCCGGCACCTCACGGACGCTGCGGGGGGCATAGACCCCTTGCTGTGCGAACGCCAGGACATCGCTATTAATGTCTGAAGCATAAATCCTGACCGTCCAGGAGGGGTCATCCCCGAAAAATTCACGGCACAGCATCGCGATCGTGTACGGCTCCTCCCCCGTTGCGCACGCGGCCGACCAGAAACACAACGATTTCTGCCCTGACTGTGTTTTGTGGGCCCTCAAATCCGGAAGAATTCGGCTTAATAAGAGCTCAAATTGTTTGGGATGCCGGAAAAAATTCGTTTCATTCGTCGTGATCGCGTTAATAAAAGTTTCGACTTCCTTTTTATCTCGCGATTTCAGAATCGCGATATATTGCTCAAAATTTGTCAGCCCCAGATGCGCCAACCGTTTCCGAAGCCGGGCCACGACAAGAGTTTTTTTGGTATCCCGGAGAAAAACCCCCGTTTGTTCGTACATAATTTTACGAATAATTTCGAACTCTTGATCCGTAATTTTAACTAAATTGTCCACCTTTTCACCCACGGCATCACCGAGCGTACCTTTGAATATATTTGAATAAAGTCCATTTATCACCTTCGTCAATAGCCGCGAAACAGGCTCCGATATCGAACATCCCGCCCTCCAGGACTTCCAGCCGGACCACATGGGCCAGGACCGTCAAGGGATCCGAAAGCGGGGTGCTGCCCTCTTTAAAAAATTCTGTTTTAAATTTCTCCCAGCCGGGCAAGGCCAATTCGATCCGCAATAAAATTCCGACATTATATTGGACCCTGGACTCAAACAGGACCCCCCCACAGCTGATATTTTTCAATAACCCTTCTGTGATGTTGTCCCGCCCCGGGGACAGAAGATCCTTGGCGGTAAACGGAGAACAGTGAACGATATACCGCCTCGGTATCCGCACGTATTTCCGATGCTCAATAATTTCATCCTGTTTGTCGTCGCTCATGACTCCGGATCCTGGTTGTAAACCTCTCACCCCGGTCAAGCGCTGATCGTCCGGGCGATTTTTTCAAGAGACAGGAGGTAAATAATCCTCCCCTCGATTTTAGCGATACCAAGCACGTAACCTTCCCGTGCCTGCAATAAATCTGTTGGGACGGAAATATCTTCGGGAGACACCATGTGCAGCTTAACGACATCGGAAACGCCAAAACCAAACATACCCTGCCCGAACTCGGAAATAATGATACGGCCGACTTTTTCTTCAGCGGCGTGAAGAAATTTTGCCAAGTTGATCAGCGGGAGTATCTTCCCGCGCAAATTTATGGCCCCGTCAATCGCCGGCAAAGCATCGGGGACCGGGGCGGTCATAATATTGGCAGAGATGATCTCCTTGACTTGGTCAATGGAAACCCCATAGCATGATTGCGCAACGGAGAATTCAACAACACGCACATTTTCCTGAGAAAAGGCTGGCGGTTTAGGTTTAGGGATTTCCATAGTAAGTCAAAACTTCTCCCTTTATTTTAGGTTGACGTCTGTTCTGGGCTCATCCCCTGCAGGATGACATCATACATCTGCTGCAAATCCAGGATGGCAATCATACGGTCATCCACCTGGGCGACCCCGCGGATATATTCTTTGCCGATTTTCATGGCCAAAAACTTTGTCAGGTCAACTTGCCGGGGATCCACCCGGATATTATCCAATATCTCATCAATAACCAATCCGATCACCTCATGGTCAATGGAAGCGATAAGGATTCTTGATTTCGCATTAAAGGGTTTCTGCGGCAACAAAACCTTTTTCCGAAGATCAAAAAGCGGGATAATCGTGCCTCGGCAGTTAATGAGGCCGAGGCAAAAATCAGGAACCTGGGGGACCGGGGTGAAAGGGACCACCCTTATCACCTCAGTGATAAGGGTAATATCCACCGCGTATTCCTCCTCCGCCAATTTAAAACAAACAAACTGCAGATATTCTATGGGGGCCTGGGGGTCCTCAATGGTATCCGCCTGCGTGTTGTTCATGGATTCCCTCGTTCCATCATTTATAAAAAAGGAGCGATAACAATTTTCAACTTATCAGCGGTGAAAGGCTTAACAATATATCCCTTCAGGTTGGGATGAACACTGTAGGCTTGTTTCAGTTTCTCTTCGGTCCCAGCCGTCGTCACCATCACAACCGGAATATTCGCCACAGCCGGGACGTTAGCCACTCCCTCAATAAATTCGATCCCGTTCATTTCCGGCATGTGCCAATCACACAGGATAAGCCCCACCGTCTTAAAATGGCTCCCTAACACCTGAATGGCCTCTTCCCCATTACCGGCTTCAAGGATATCGTTGTTAAAGCCTGCCTGACGGATAATCTGGATTATAATTTTCCGTTGAACGGACGAATCATCAACCACCAAAATTTGTTTCATAGAGTCCTTAGCCCTTATTCGTTTTTAAATATCGCGGAAAGCGTCAAATCGATGGAAAAAACGTTTTTCCCCCAAATAAAAAAATCTAATTCAATGTACTCGGCATAATCGCTGTTAAACCTGACCCCGTCTTGGATTTCGTCCATTTGGGTGGACGGAGACGTCATTAATATTTCCTGATACCCTTCGTTGACCACCCGGTTAATAAACTGGCCTGTGATCATATTACAGAATTCACTGCAAAAATCTGCCACCGCGCCCTGGTTCAGGACATCTTCGCCTGACAACCCGGCTGAATTCATCAATTTTCGCATATAATATTCGTCCGCATAAAGGATGATGGCCCCACAGGGTTGATTTTGGGTGACATGCCGCTCTGAGAGGAACAACCCTATGCAGGAAACAATAGCCCCCTCCGCAAATCCTTTATCCTTGGCGCGGGCAATCATACGGTATTTCTCATTCCACTTAATATGATTCCTTTTCAGCACAGGTTCCTGGCTGAAGCGTTCCTGACAGGTCGTTGCGACAATACCCTTCACAGCCGCAATCATGGCTTGTTCCTGGACATTAGGAAGGACTAATTTTAACTGTGGCATTGGCCAAAATTCCCTTAACTCATAAAATTATTTTAACATTCAGGCATTGCCAGAAACACGACGACATTCCCGACAGCCAAACCCGGGAAAGACAAAAAGGTTCCGTTATCGTGAATAAATCAATGGGCGAGTATAAGTTGTAAAACAAAAGACACCCGGGTTGACTTTCAGCGTATTATTGCATTCTGTTAATTTGATTGTCAACGACCAACTCATATTTTTTCTAGAATCCCAAAAATAACATAAACAGGAACCGCCCCGGGCTCACCTCTTATACAATTTTGGATAAAATATCAATCCATTGGTCAAATCCCGAACGATGCAAGCTGTCAAGTTCGCATATATAAGCTGCCGAGTTAAGCCGATTGACACAACTTTTCATCACCCCCAAGTCTGTATCAACATACGGGAGCAGCCCAGTCTTGGAAAACACCACCACCTGGGCGTCTTTAAAAATACCGGGATATTTATCCGCAAGATTCTGCCCTGCCGCGACATCCACAACCACAACTTTTGTAAATTCTCCGATATCATAATCCGAAGGACAACAGAGATTGCCAATATTCTCAACAAAAATCAAATCCAACGTTTGCTGCGCACATAAAACCTGAAGCGCCTCATGAATGAGGTGAGCCGGCAGAAGCCCCTCTTGTTCAAGCTGAATAAGGCACACCGGCACACCGAGTCCGGACAACTTTTCGGCGTCCTGGGCTCCGGTCAGCTGGCCCGCAATGACCCCGATGGAGATTCGGTCTTTCAACTGCCGGATTGTCTCCTCTATAAACGCTGTCTTCCCGGCTCCCGGGATCCCCATCACATTGAACATTTTTATGCCCCGGCTGTTGAGGAGCTGCTTGTTTTCCTTCGCCCACAAGGTCAAAGGGCTGTCCTCATTTTTGATAATTTTTAATATGTTCATCTCCACCTCACCAGTTTCATACTTAACATGCCCCCCGGAAAACACGCTGCCAGGGACACCGCCTTATCCCGTTTCTGGGTAGCCGACAAAAATTTCTGTCTTGAGGTTCTCAGGCCGGCAGCCCAAATTCAAGCAAAGGCACTTCATCGCGTTGACCATCGCAGGCGGGCCGAATGAAAAAATGACCCGTTCCCGCGCATCCGGCATGACCTTTGCCACAAGCTCCCCGTCTATCCGGCCGAAACGAATACCGGGCGCCTGCGGCGGGAAATCGTCAACCGTTAAACAAACCTGCCAATTTCGCCCTCGAGAAAGACGCCGGAGCTCTTCCTTAAAAGCGATTTCATGTTCGTTCCGGTTCACATACAACAAACACACATCCACTAAAAAATTTTTAAAAACAATATGTTCCAGGATCGAAATCACCGGCGTGATTCCGATTCCCCCGATCAGAAACCCGATTTTTTGATATTCATCTTTAAACACGCATCGCCCATAAGGACCCTGGAAGAAAACCGTGTCGTTATTTTTAAGCCGTTTCAATTGATCAGAAAAGACGCTCTGGGACAAACGCTTGGTCACTTCTATATAAGGCGCCTGCGGGCCCGAAGAAAATGACAAAATTTTATTCAGGTCCCGGTTGTTAAGGTTCTGCGTGTCAAAAAGGACTCTCAAGGATTGCCCCGGAGAAAAATCCGGCCGGCTTTCAAACCGGAAACGGAAACTCTCGATCGTTTCCGTCCTCTTGATCCTTTCGACAAATGTTCCCGGAATCGGCATCAGCATACACTTAAAAGAGGTTCCATCGCCCCGTGTTTAAATGACATCAAAATAGGATTTTCCAACCCCGCACTTCGGGCAGACCCATGTTTCAGGCAAATCTTCAAAAGCCGTGCCCGGAGGGATATTTTGTTCCGGGTCTCCCAAGGCCGGATCATATTCATACTCACAAACGGTGCAAACGTATTTTTTCATTGTCCCCTCGCTTTGTGTTAACTTACCAGAATTATAAACGCGACACTAAAAATTTCCAGGCTTTTTCCAGATAAAAACACGCACCGGTTCCCATGACCCGAGAGGGCTGTCCTCAAGCCCGCGGCATTCCCTGAAAATCTACCCGCGTCAAACCCGACTCCCGGCCCCACTGAACAACGTGCTCATACCCCTCGGCTGAAATCCACGGGCTATTTCAGGATGCAGAATACCGGCTCGACTTGGAAGCAGCGGCATATTTAAAATCCGGGAGGTCAATATCGGTCATCCCGTCCAAATGTTTAATAATTTCCGTCCGCTCCCATCCTCCCGTGTTATAAGCCAGCGGCAGGCACAAACCATGCCGACCGCTTCATCAAACTTATGGAAAAACCGGAAGGCCGGACAGTCTGAATATCCCTATGCCCAGCCAAAGGAAAGAGGAAAAACATAATATCATG
>ENA-UOWO01005604-UOWO01005604.1-activated-sludge-metagenome-genome-assembly--contig:-NODE-5604-length-13250-cov-6.230845_pt1 | contig 13250 bp, 7 predicted proteins | sample MGYA00238148_ERZ761564 | MGnify/ENA primary metagenome ERZ761564 (study PRJEB28885, sample SAMN05720194) | activated sludge metagenome | isolation source: Anaerobic digester | place: USA...
CGTAAATCCCGCCGCCATTGCCGCCGGAGGCCGTGTTGTTGCAGATGACAGAATTCCACCGCCACCTAAAGTCAAAGTACCGCTATTGATATTGAATACAGATGGATTAGTTAAATTGAGCGCACAATTTATAGTTGCGTTGGAATTACTTGATTTTGTGAGCGAGGCTCCTATTCCGGAAACAACCAACGTGCCATTACCTGATATTACTCCTGATGAACTTATTTGTGCAGTAATTGTTGAGAGTATGGATCCAGACCCAATTGTAAATCCGCCTGAAGCCCAGTTTAATGTCGGTGTGGTAATACTTCGTGAGATGGTGGTGAGCGTACCTGATATGTTCATGATATTAGGTGCGGTAACCGTTGATGTACCCGAACCTGCGAGCACACCGCCACTCATATTAAATGTAGAATTAATAAACAATGAGCCATTACCATTAATGCTACCGCCACTCATGTTTACAGGACTATTCAAACTAAATGTTTGACCTGCGGCTATACTTAAATTACCTCCAGAAATGGTTATAGGTGCACCGGCTTCAACAAGAAAAGTGCTGGTGCCAGCATTCATTGTCAAATTACCTAAGGCAACGTTGAGTATTCCACTTGATGGAATTGTAATAGGCACTGTCGATACAAATGAACCACCATTAATAAATAAGCCACCAAAGTATTGTTTGCTTCCTGATCCTATATCTTTAATTGAACTTAATCCTTCAACAGAAGTTAATCCAGAAACAGTTACATTAAACGATTCGGTTTTAAGTGTTCCAGTAGATGTTGTTGTTAAGTTGCCTAAAACTATCAAGTGTTGAGTGAGTTCGGCAGTAACTGTAGTTGCCACTGTAAGATGATTAAATGATGTAATCGATGCGCCGCCGATTAATTGATTAGGTCCAAATAAATTGACTAAGCCTGTGTTTGCAATAAAGTCACCATTATTTGTCCAGTTATTTTTTACATTCAATGTATAGATATTTGCTTCTAAAGTGCCGCCATTAATGCTTATGCTGTTGCAAAATGAAATGCTATCTAAATTTACAAGATGCCCAGTTTGTATAAATACCGAACTATTTGTATCTGGAATATGACCAGGATTATTAGCACCTATGCCAGCAGCTTGCCATACTGTTCCTGTATATCTTTCCCAAGTATTAGGTTGATTCCAACTACCTGATGAAGAAGAACGTAAGTCGCCAGCAACTTGTGCTTGAACGTGAAATGAAATGAATAACAATAAGCAACAAAGTTTTAAGCTGATCAAACCTTGTGTTAAGTAAAGATGTAAAATGTGTTTCATTGTGAATTATTTTAGTATTGTAAAGAATATATTTCTAATGCATGTTTAAACATGCGACAAGGTTTATATTTTTTATAATTATCTTAAACTAAAGTTCAACCAAGACGGAATTTTAACTTACTAACTAGGATTCCATCAATTTGTTAATCAAAGAATATAATATTTAGTGGATTTGATATTTAAGGGCTTATGGAGCAATAAATAAATTATTTATGCAGAATTCTTCGTTTGAAGTTAAACATCCTTTTCTTGAACATGCTATGTCGAATTTAAATTAGAAATATTCGATCAGAGAGAATTAATATTTCTTAGCATGTATAATGATTGCTTGATTTTAATTTTGCTAAGAGGTCTTAAAAACTAGTGCATACAACGAAACAGAGATTCTATACTAAATGATAATACAAGAAGAATTTAATGCACTCAAGATCATTTAATAGCACCTGCAATTAATAAGAAACTGAAACATAGGATATTATAATTTCAATTCACTTATAGGTTAAAATAAATCAGACCAAACATAAATATTTTGACAAGCCGACTTTTTAAAGTGAAAATCATATTCCTTGAACAGGAATTATAACAATTTTTATTACCGACCCATATAATAGTGTTAGCTGTCTCTTTTTAACTAAGGATGGTTCGAGAAAATAAACCCATTCACATTGGCTTCAACAGGTGCCGCATCCAATAAATCAACATTTCCATCACCGTTAATATCTGTTGTATAATACCCGAATGCAAAATTATTGATATCATTTTCTAAAATTCCAATATCGATTAAATCAACATTTTCATCTTGATTCAAATCACCAGCATACAATGCAAAATAACCTGGTTCAATCTCAACTAAATTATTACCATATGCTTGACTAGCTGACCATGTAAAATCATAATATGCAAATGTGCCGTTGAATGAAACTGGGTTAGCACTCCATGTCTCAACATGATTTCGATGTTTGATTACTATATAATAATTTCCATTATCAACATGCATCATGCAATTGGCATTTGTGTTCGTATTCAGAATTGTTTTTACTTGTGCCGAAATAATCGCAGGATTTGATGCAGGATGAAGTTCAACTGTAATTGTATCCGTAATACTTTGATCATTACTTCGTCCTTGATTATACAAAGTTGATTGCATAGAATATCCATACGAATAATAACCTTGTAAATAAAGTAGGAGATAGAGGTTAGTACTATCTGTTTTTTTTCCTTGCTGAAATCCTTGGGTAATTTTATGCGTTGAACTTGATAATGTTTGTGTGAATGTTTCTCCAATTGTTGAACTAAGTTCTAAATTCCCACTAATAGATACATTTCCTGCACTTCCGATTACACTTCGATGAATACTTTGTGCATCGGTTTGAATAGCAAAGAATAGTATGATGAATAGAATTGATAATTTTTTCATTTTGATTTTTTTTGAATATTGTTTTTGATAATTGATTAATCTGCGAAAAGTAAATGGCCGCTAAATCTATTGGAGTTTGCATTATAAAAAAATCCTTGAGGATTTCCAGCTGTGTTGTCCTGATATACTTCAATCCATACCTTATCATTCACATTTAAATGCATGGTTGCATCTACATCGAGAAAAATTGAACTACTCGCAATCGAATTTTTGGGTAATCCATTTGCATAGGCATAGGCTACTCCATTTTTAACGATAGCAATCGAGGCATTATTGAAATTATAAACACTTGAATTCATAAATAGTATTAACGCTGACGAAAAACTATATATGCCTGCTATAGGTGCGATGAATGTGCTAGAATTACTATTTGTAGACCCGGCATATAAGTTATAATTGTTTTGCAAATCATCATCTTCGCTAGTAAACTCAACTTTTGTGTATAAAATATCAGGCACCGTTACGGTGGAAACACCACGAGCACAAAAACTAATTTTATTGTTTTTCCAAACTGCATTACCTGACGCATCGCTAGTGAGAACTGCACCTGAACTTGGGTTCGTATTTCCACCAGCAATTTTTACTGCTCCATTGGTTTCAAGCGCATATCCAAATGTACTACTTGACTTAACACCCGTTCCATATTCTGATTCTCCTAATACGGCAGAACCTGAGGAATATGTATAACCATGAACACCAGTACCATATGTCGATTGACCAATTATTCCTGTGCCCGTTGAGTTAGATAAACCTATGACTCCATAGCCAGTCGATCCAATGCTTTCACCATACACTCCAATTGAATTGGCCCCTGTAGCATATCCTTTTACGCCAACTCCTGTTGTGTTTTGCCCAAGCACACCGTATGAATTAGGTGAGGCAGCTTTACCGTATACTCCATTGCCAAGCCCGCCACTTGCTTCACCTCTTATTCCACTTGCATTTAAATTACTGGTGGTGGTTTTGCCGTAAATAGCTGAGCCTCCTAAAGAGCTTGTATTGGTTATACCGAATGATACCAAATTAGGATCAGCAACATTGAATGGAAGAGAAAGCATGCCAGATGAAGCACTTCCAGGTACCCAATTTGTTCCATCAAATTGTAATACATCGTTCAAATTTGCACCTCCAGAAGTAAGCTGTGCAGGAGTGATGGTCGCAGAAGGTATCAAGCCATTTGCCTTGTTTGCATGTTGAGCATACGGTACACTTACAAGTTGTTGTGTTCCCATATTGCTAAAATTAGTTCCGCCATTCATATCCATTTCAACTTGCAAAAATTTACTACCATCATCCCATGTGATACTCGTCCATGACCCGGTTGTATTGAGTGCACCTGAACTTCCAATTTGTAAATTGAATAAACCAGTTGCGTCGGTTATAACATTTCGTGTTTCACTATATTGAACTATGCCGGTTGCATTCGCATCATGAATGGATAAGCGAATAGAAATATTCTGATTATTTACCGGATTGCCCGCGTTGTTTCTTGCTACTCCTTGATAATTGATAAGATTTGGCGCTTGTGCATGCACATAAAAAGTGCAATGTAGAAGCATTAAAAGAATGAATGTAATTTGTTTAATCATTGTTCTGATTTTGTTGTGTTTTAAAAATAAGATTGATTTGGTTAGGTGTTTTAATTGATTCTATAGTGGTCTAAGTATGCCATATTAATCGGCAATTAGAAGTGTTCCTTTAAACCAGCTATCGTCATCCATATTATCTAAATAGGCCATGTTCCCATTTGAATTTTCTTGAATTACTTCAACCCATACTTTATCTCCTGCTGCTAAATTAAATTCTGCATTAATATCAAAAAGAGCGTAATTAAACAATGCAGAATTGTTGATATAACCTTTTGTTTGAATTAATTCAGAGATAATTCCTGCACGCATTAATTTGAGATAACTTCTTGCGTTAGAGAGCTCTGAGGTTGAGTCCCAAACTATTATATTCGTATGTAATTTTAAATTATAAATTCCAGAAACGGGAACTGTAAAAAGCGAAGAAGTTGGATTACTATTTGAACTCGGATTATGATTAAAATTATTATTCAAGTCATAATCTTCATCACTAAATTCAACTTTGGATGAAGTTAAAAATGTTGATGGAATTTCGCGAAAATCATAGTTGATTTCACTTGCAGAGAAGGCAACACGGTTGTTTTTCCATTTTGCATTGCCCAATGAATCACTAGTAAGTACCGCACCTTTACTTGGGTTGGTATTTCCACCTGCAATTTTTATTTTTCCATTCGTTTCAAGTGCATATCCTGTTGATGAAGATCCATAGAGTGCAATGCCTGATGTTGATAAACCTTCAACACCTTTGTTTGAAGTGCTGATACCTTTTACGCCAACTCCTGTTGTGTTTTGCCCTAGCACACCAAATGAATTAGTCCCAGCGGCTTTACCAAATACACCATTCCCACTTGCACCAGTTGATTCACCTTTTATGCCACAGGCATTTGCATGATTAGTATTCGTTTTTCCATAGATTGCCGAGCCTCCGAACGAACTATTATTTGTAATTCCAAACGAAACAATATTTGGATCAGATACATTATATGGTAGCGATAATGTTGCAGAAGGAATCGTACTTGGTATCCAATTTGCGCCATCATATTGCAAAACATCATTTGTGCTTGCACCTCCCGCATTGAGTTGCGAAGCATTGATAGTCGCGGTAGGTGTGAGTGAAGCGGCTTGTTTAGCATGTTGAGCATAGGGCACACTCACTAATTGTTGCGTACCCATACCTGTAAAATTTGTTCCACCAGAAGCATCCATTTCTACTTGTAAAAATTTTACGCCATTATCCCATGTGATGGACGACCATGAACCAGTTGTGCTTAAAGTTCCAGCGCTACCAATTTGTATATTGAATAATCCATCTGATGAAGTTGTTATATTTCGTGTTTCAGCATATTGCACCACACCGTTTGCAGCGGCATGATGAATTGATAAACGGATTGAAATGTTTTGATTGGCAATCACGTTACCATTCAATTGATGCGCAATACCTTGGTAGTTGATTTGGTTAGGGGTTTGAGCATGTATGTAAAATGAACATAGCATGAGTATGAGATAAAAGGAAATGATTTGTTTTGTCATGTTGATGATTTGATTTTTAAGTTGAAGAGATAAATTGATTTGGTTAGGTGTATTGCGGCAACGATTGAAGTGGAAATCAATTTTATGTTGTGTTTAATTTGACATGTGCATGAACAAACGTGTGACATAAAATTATTGAAACGGAAAGCGTGATTGCCGCCCAAAAAAATTAAACATGAAGATTTTTATTGCTGATACACTAAATGGCCTGTGAAATAATTAAATCGTTCTTCTACTCTTAGAACTGAAGAAAGAACTGAATAATTGATTTGTTTAAATTCAATCCAAATTTGATCACCGGCAAGTAATGATCTGTCGGCTGAAATTTGTGTAGTTGTAGCACCAACCGAACTTCCATCTATTTTAGATTCTGCAATAGTGCTAGTAGTGGAACCTCTTTTTCTAACTAATCGAATAGAATAACTGAGGTAGTCAAAAAAGGTATTATCTTCAAGAGTGACTGCTGCATCGAAATGATAAATGCCATTGACAGGGGCAACGAACGTACTTGAATTCGAATTTGAAGCATTGGCACCCGTCGGTGTAAAGTCGCCATGCAAATCATATTCCTCATTTAAAAATTCAACCTTTTTAAATGAAAAGTTGAATTCATTATTTGCTGTTCCGCTAGTGAGAGCCTGACTAATAGCATGACCTCTAAACGCTACTTTTGTATTTGGTTCCCAATGCGCATTTCCTAACGCATCACTTGTAAGAATCGCATCTTCGCTCGGGGCAACATTTCCTCCACTAATTTTTACATTCCCAATTACTTCAAGTGCTTTACCTGAATAACTGTATGCTTTCACTCCGGTACCTGATAATGAACTTCCAAAAATTGCAACGCTTCCTGAATCATTGGAGTAACCTTTTAAACCAGTACCATTGGTTGACTCGCCATATACACCAATTGAATTTGTTCCTGTTGACATACCTTTAATTGCAGTACCTGATGTATTTTGACCAAGTACTCCAAATGAAGAAGAATTCGATGCAAGTCCATATACACCTCTGCCACTTGTTCCGGTTGCTTCTCCTTTTACTCCCGTTGCATTAGCATGGTTCGCTGTTGTTTTGCCAGTTATGGCTGAACCACCAAAAGCACTTGTGTTTGTAATTCCGAATGAAACTAAATTCGGATCAGAAATTAAATAGGGTAATGAGAATGTATTACTAGGTGTTGCCGCCTTCCAATTTGTTCCATCAAATTGAATCACATCACCTGCTACCGCTCCAATCGACATTTGTCCATAAGGAGTTAGTCCATCGGCTTTATTTGAATGTTGCGCGTAAGGAACGGAAACTAATTGTTGTGTTCCCATATTAATAAAGTTGCTGCCACCATTCGTATCAATTTCAATTTGTAAAAGTTTATTTCCATTGCTCCAATTAATTGAAGAAAAAATTCCAGTTACAGAGGTTGCACCAGGTCCATTCAATTTAAAACTGAAAAGTCCAACATCATCGGTTGTTAAATTTCGAATTTCACTGTATACAATTGTACCACCAATGTTTGAATGTAAAATAGAAGCACGTATTGAAATATTTTTGTTTGCAATTGCAATTCCTGTTGATGTTCTGGCAACTCCTTGATAATTGATCATGTAGGGAGCTTCACAGATTGCGATTTTTGAAACAAGTAGAAAAATTAAAAGAATAAGGTTAATTTTTTTAGTCATAATTTGTTGCTTTAGACTGTAAAACTGTGATTCAAAATGGGGGCTTGAAAATTTATCTATGTCAATAGGCTAATTCGTTTCATGAAGCGTTGGTTTTTAAGTATGAGTTGAAATGAATTGATTCGTCGTCAAATAAAAATTTATTGAACCAATGATGTTTAATGTTTTAGCATCTAAACTAATTGCGTGCAATTGTAATTTTGTGAGTACTCAACATTTGAATTTAGAATCTAATACTCTTTCGAATTTTAAGAAATGATTGAATAGTTATTCGAGTCAAACGGACTTAAGTGTACAGTTCATTCGCAACTCAAGTTTGAAGGAAATAGTGATGATTTAATAATTAAGCGAAGTGTCGATTTATATATCGAAACGCTTCATTCATAAATTCAACGCATTGCAATGCATATTTACTACATCTTGTTTGAATTTTTTTTTATAGTTAGTTGAATGAATTCATCTTTGAGTATGAATTTAAATTATTTTCGAAAAGTTTGGCTGAAATGGTTTCACTCCAATTCATATACATTGAATGTCAATACACTTAATCAATTAAATTACTTGGTTTCAAACGGATTAGAAACTCAAGTTGAAGTTGTTGATTTAAAGTTACTTTCTGAAGCCATTGGAGGAATGTATTCTGTGCAATTATGGTTGCGAATCAGAAAATGTAATCATACGTTTGTCTATATTCAAACATCAACTTTACTAAAGCCAAGTCAGTTGCCAAGAAAAGGGCAGGAGCTAAGAATTAAATACAAGCCTGATAATTTGAATTCAGTATTGATACTATAAATTGAATTGATACTTGGTTCTATGAGGTTAACGTTCTAGCCATTTTTTAAATGCAGGTGCTTTTTCTCTACTCATATCTTGCATAAGTTTTATTGCTGGCAATAAATTGATTTCGAGTTTTTGGTTTGCTAATGATTTGATACTTTGTATTGCATTGATATGAATGATGCATGTTCTGTTGACTCGGTAAAAATGCAAAGGGTTGATTAACTCTTCAATTTCATCAAGTGAATTATAATCAAGCATATATTTCTCGCCTGCGAACGTATAGAGGTAATACAAGTTCTCCCTTACAAAACAAGCAATATCTTTGATGTCGATAGGTACCCAATTATTACGAATATTAACAATGAATTTTTCTTTATACACTTTAGTTTGCTTAGTTGGAAACTGCAATAACTTAATCAATTCATCTATATTATTCGGCATATGATGCTTACTGTCGATTTGTTGTTTGCTTTTTGCAATTGCTTTTTGTAGATCAGAAAGGTCTACTGGTTTCAACAAGTAATCTATGCCATTTACCTTAAATGCTTGTATTGCATATTCATCATACGCCGTAGTGAAGATAATTGGACATTTTAACTCATATCGTTCAAAAATTTCAAAACTTACGCCATCACTTAATTGAATGTCTGCAAAAATCAAATCCGGTTCAGCATGCTCCATGAGCCATTTCTTTGCGGTTTTAACACTAGGCAGAATCTCTTTGATTTCCAATTCTGGATCTACTTTTGCAATTTTACTTTTTAATTCTTTTGCAATTAGAGTTTCGTCTTCAATGATAATGGCTCTCATAGTTTTAATTTTAAATTAATGGTATAATAACTTTAAAGGATTGTACTGTTTCAATTACTTGCAATGGTGCGCTGCTCAGATGTTAATATAAGCTTTGCATTTGAGCCAATCCTTGTTGATTACTTGTTTCTACAAACTTTTTCTTTTGTATATTATTTTCAACAATTAATGTTTCATCTTGCGTATAAATTTTAATTGTCAATGGATTTTCTTCGTCAATGATATTATGCTTGATGGCATTTTCGATCAAGTTTTGTAATGTCACAGGTGCAATTCTGTAATTTAAATATTCATTTGGGATGGTAAATTCAATTTCTAAACCTTTTTCAAATCTTGTTTGTTGCAATTCAATATAGGTTTTAGCAAATTTAATTTCATCACTTAGTGATACGGTTTCATGATCTCTACTTTTTAATATATATCGGTAGGTTTTACTCAAGCTCTCTAAAAATGCACTGGCTTTTTCGGGTTCAATTTCAATCAAACTATTCAGTGAGGTGAGTGAGTTAAATAAAAAATGTGGGTTAAGTTGTTGTTTTAGATTTTCATACATAGCCATCGCTTTTTCTTTTTCCAATGCTTGCGTTTTTTCAAGTAAACTATACACTCTTCTATCCTGTTTTGAGCGATAAGTATAAATGAAAAATAATATGCTTATCAATCCTAATATCATTAGAATTTGAAACCACCAAGTTTTGTAATAATGGTGTGCTAAATGAATTGATAGTTTTTTAGCCACAATTGAATTCCAATTCTTATTGCTTGATGCCTTATATAAGAAGGTATAATCTCCACCTGGTAAGTTTGTATAAACTGCTTTAGGATCTTGCGTATAATGCCATTCAGATTCAAAACCTTGCAAAGTATAAGAATACCTAGTTTGACTCGGGTTTATAAAGTTTAATGCTTCTAAATGCAAGCTAAATGAGTTTTGATTTGCTTGAAGTTGAATTGTATTATCCAAATCAGGCTCTGGAATGGTAAATCTCTCTTTATCAGCAATCGTATATCCAACTGCATAAAAGTTGAATTGCTTTTCTTGCGCTGAATACTGATTTGCATCAAAAAGTAAATAGCCATTATACGTCGGAAATATGATTTGCTCATTTTGATTCATGAAGGCACTATGTTCGGGAAACCCCACACTTGTTAATCCATCATATGAATTGAATATTGTAATTTTATTTCGTGTTTTATCCAACATGGAAAGTCCGCCATTCGCACCTATCCAAATTCTATCGTGTTGATCAATTGCTAATCCCGAGCACATATTGCCACCTAACCCATCCTTCTTGTTATATTGTTTAAATTGTTTTTTATTTACATGAATTCCACTGAGTCCATTAAATGTGCTTAACCATATCCAGCCTTCTTTATCTTCTTTAATATCGATTACTAAATTGCCAATTAAACTATCATTCTTTTTTTCATTCGCTTTATAATGAATTATTTCTTGACTTCGTTTATCAAACATCACTACTCCTTTCCGTGTAAATGAAATCCATAGTCGTTGTTGGCTATCTTCAAATACATAGGATGTAGACGAGTAGCCAGCATATTTTCTCAAATGTTGATGCGAGTTGAGACTATAATATTTATTTTCTTTTATATCGAACCAATACAATGAAGCACTATCATTATTGCAAAACCATATATGACCACTTCTATCTTCATTGATTGAATTGTAGAAAGAAGCTGGAAGAAATTTGTAGTCAATGAATTCCAATTTGCTAGTTTCATTATTAAATCTATTCACACCATTTCCTGTACCAATCCAAATATTATTTTGTTGATCACAATACAAGCTACGAATCATATTACTATACAATATTTGCTTTTTACCAGGTTCATTTCTCCAAAGTGTATATTGATTTGCAGATGGATTAAATCTCGACAATCCATCTTGGTTGCCCATCCAAATATTGCCGTGATGATCTATTGTAATTCCTCTACCCAAACGACTCCAAGCTTCTTGTTCTAATTTAGGAAATGGTAATAACGTAGCAAACATATTTTGAGTTGGATTGAAGTAGTTAATTCCATCTAAGTCGCAACCTAACCATAGTAATCCTTGATTATCTTTGAATAATACGTGATATGAATTTGTTGATGGACTTGAGCTAAACATGATATTATGTAAATACCTTTCTGAAGTGTTGATGGATGGATTGAACTTTAGTAAACCATCTCCATCACTTATTATCCAAATATTATTCAGATTGTCAACCTTTATTTTCTTCAGTAAAGGATACTGATTACTTAAGCCTTTAGGTAATTCGTTATTGTAGATTGTAAGTTGATTTGAGTTTGGATTTAATTTTGCTAAGCGTATTTGTTGATTCCCTATCATCCAAATGTTTTTATTCGAATCGTGACTCATTGAAACTATTTCGGATGTTTGAAGTATAGGTATTTTTGAATATTCAGCCTCGTCAGTAATTGTGTTTAGTATAATTAAACCTCTTCGGGTTCCAATATAAATTAAATGGCCTTGTTTATAAATACAATTTATCCCTGCATTCCTAAGTATTCGATGTTTTTCAAATGATGAGTTAGAATAATTGAATGTGTCTGCAGTCAGTATATTGTATTTCCATAAAGCTTTTCTTGTTGTGATCAATAATTCATCCCTTTTGAAATCGGTTATTTCAGTTATGAATTGGTTTTGAAGTGCTTTAATTCGATGAAAATTTACGTGGTTGAAATTGTATTCCATTAATCCTGACTCGCTCCCAATCCAAAAGCGACCTCTTGTATCATTATGCATACATCGTGGTTGTGTGCTGTAAGGTGATGTAGTATCGCCTGGCTTAGAAAAGAAATTTTTTACATTTCTACCATCATAACGATTTAACCCACCAACAGTTGCAATCCAGATATAACCATACCGATCTTGTGAAATACTTCTGATTAATCCTCCACTCAATCCTTGATTAACACTTAGTTTCTGAAAATTATATTGATTAATTTGTCCTTGACTAGAAGAAACATTAACAAGAACTACAAGTAGCAATTGTAAAATAAAATATGAAATATTTCTGAACAAAATAGATTGAATTCTAAATTATTCACTAAAAGTACATGTTGAAAATAGACAAGCAAAATAGTTCGAACGCTTTTTAGTTTGAATTTTTATGAGACGTATAAAAGTGAGTATGAACCGTTAGAAATTGATGTATGAACCGTTTTTCTAAACATGTTAGGAACTTGCGTTATCATTATTTTTTAATTGAAATTAATATCTATTTAGGGAATGCTAGCAAATACAATGATTCAATTGTACTAAGGATAATACCTGAATATTTTTGGTTTCTGATACAATCAAAATTTTGAGTTCAGCCCAAACGAAGTTCGCTTTTTTTTGATTTTAGTTCACTTGCCATAACAATTCAACTGCGGATTTATAATTTAATTGTACGATAAATTTGATCTCTATATCCAATTGAAGATTTAAAGTTGATTATCCAGAACTTGCTCTTTAAGAATGATAGTTAAAGTTGAAGAATATTGTAGCATCTTATGAAATATTCTTTAATTTTAAAGGAAGCAAATTTATGAATCTTGGAGATGGTTAACTTTATTGTGAATTAAAGCTTGAGAGGTTTGCCAACATGAAATTATATTTGCTAAGGATGCATCGAATAAATAAATCCATTAATATTATTTTCTACAACGGGCGCATCTAAGAGGTCCACATTTCCATCACCATTAATATCGGTATCAAAATATCCAAACTGAAAATTGTTGATATCGGATTCGATTTCGCTCAGATCGAGTAAGTCGATATTTTCGTCGCCATTGATATCGCCCGAATAAATTGCAAAATAACCTGGTTCAATCTCAACTAAATTATTTCCATAAGCCTGACTTGCTGCCCATGTAAAATCATGATATGCAAATGTTCCGTTGAATGAAACCGGATTGGCACTCCAAGTTTCGATATGATTACGATGTTTGATCACTATATAATAATTTCCGTTAGCAACATGCATCATACAATTGGCATTTGAATTTCTGGAAAGTATGGTTTTAACTTCGGCAGCAACTGCAGATGGATTATTGGCAGGATGTAGCTCTACAGTAATAGAGTCAGTAATAATTGTGTCAGTGCTTTGTCCTTGATTATACAAAGTTGGTTTCATA
>ENA-UOWO01005610-UOWO01005610.1-activated-sludge-metagenome-genome-assembly--contig:-NODE-5610-length-13240-cov-11.505802_pt1 | contig 13240 bp, 4 predicted proteins | sample MGYA00238148_ERZ761564 | MGnify/ENA primary metagenome ERZ761564 (study PRJEB28885, sample SAMN05720194) | activated sludge metagenome | isolation source: Anaerobic digester | place: USA...
TATAATTTTCAGGAAGGCCAGGATTTGATGGACAAAATTATACATGACAAAATTCAGGTGGATTCGGTTTTCTGCAGCGCAGGTGACCTTGTAGCCATGGGCATGATAAAAAGGGCAAAGGAAAAAGGGGTAAAAATACCGGGTGACATTGCCATAATAGGATACGACGGGCTTGATACGGGTTCGCTTGTAACGCCTTCGCTTACCACATTAAAGCAGCCGGTAGTGTCAATGGGGCGCGCTGCGTTTGACATGCTTAAGAAACTTATGGAAGAAAAAGATGTCAAAAAAGAGATTAAGGAATTTGAACCCGAACTTATAATCAGAGAAAGCGCTTAAACAAACAATTACATGGAGACTAAAAATGATTAAAAAGCACCTGGTTATTTTAACGTTAATTCTGACGGCGCAGTTTCTTTACGCTTCGCCTTTTTCCGAAAATGGCAAATTAAGGGTCGATGGACTTCAGCTTGTTAACCAATGCGGCACGCCTGTCCAGCTGCGCGGCGTTTCAACGCACGGCATAGGCTGGTTTGACGGCTGTTATACGCAGGCATCTGTTCAATACGCGGCCAATACAATGAACGCCGATATTTTCAGGATTGCAATGTATGTGAAAGCGTCTGAAAGCGGCTATCTTCAGAATCCGGCATACTGGACATCGCGCGTTAATCAGATGGTTGACTGGATTGGCGCGGCAGGGATGTACGCTTTGATTGACTGGCACATATTAAATGACGACCCCAATAATTATATAGCGGACGCAAGGGTGTTCTGGACCGCCATGGCAAACGAACACAAAGACAAGGACTTTGTAATTTACGAACTGTGCAATGAACCCAACGGCGTTACATGGGGGCAGATAAAAGCTTATGCCGAAGATATCATACCAAGGATAAGGGCGATTGACCCGGACGCGGTTATTGTTGTCGGAACGCCCAATTATTCTCAGCTGGGTGCGTCTGTTGTGGCTGACCAGATACTTGAGCCGAATATAATGTACGCGTTTCATTTTTACGCGGGCACGCATCCCACATCAATGTTAATACCTTATATAAATCAGATTCCGATATTTGTAACCGAATGGGGCGCAAGCAACTCATCAGGCGACGGTGGGGATAATTATCCGCGCGCGCAGGAATATATGGATATAATGTCCGGAGTTGATACCGTTAACAACCCGCAGGGTATTAAATTAAGCTGGGCGTCATGGTCGTATTCGGATGACAGGGACTGGGCAACCGACCAGCATTTAAAATCCACTTCGCAGCTGACTTTAGGTTCCTGCAGTACTACAGGGTGGACAATTTCAAACTTAAGCACTGCCGGGCAGTTTGTGGCGGCAAATATAACAAATCCGGCAAAAGATTTTATCTGCTGGACTGCAACTGAAACGCCTACCGGAGAGACGCATACGCCTACAAATACAAGGACAGTTACTCCCACAAGGACAATTACACCCACTCCCGTGCCTGACTTAATCTATAACGGCGATATAGGCGGTTATACGCTTGCGGATGGAAGCGTAAATAACGCGGCAATGTTCTCTGAAACGGCATCAGGAAATCCGGGCAACTCCATGCGGATCTCATATACAACCGGTGTATGGCAGGAAGCGCGCTGGATTACAACGGCAAGGCCCAGAAACGACAGGACATATTTAAGCGTCGATGTAAGGGCGACAACAGGCACAATTAGCCAGCTCCTTTTTATACCAGACTGGAACACGTGGACAAACCGCTCGGCAGACAGTGATTTTAACGTTGCCGCGTATGTTCCCGGCGGTGTCATAACCACAACATGGAAAACAGCTTACATACCGCTTTCAAAAGTTTACAGCCCTTATCCGGCAACGCTTGGGACTATGAGATTTGTTGCTAACGGCGGTGTTTTTACCGTGGATATTGACAATATAAAGTTCTTTGACGCAACGGTATGGACGCCTACTGTTACAAGGACCAGGACGCCCACCAGAACCGCTACAAGGACCAGGACGCCCACAGTAACAAGGACAGCCACTGCCACAGTTACAATGACTCCGCAGGCGCCGTATACTCCCACTGTAACACCTACTGAATTTATTGCGCCTACTGTGACGCCCACTATTTCCGCCAATACAAGGATAACAATTGGGGAACACTACCCTTATCCGAATCCTTCAAACGGCAGAAATATAAAATTAAGATATCAGATAAAAACCGGTTTCGCGAAAAATGTAAAGATACATATTTATACCCTGGGAGACAGGAAAATTGATTTGTTAAAGGACTCTGACAGCGCGCCGGGATATCATGATGTCATCTGGAAACCTAAATTTACCCTTTCAAACGGGATGTATTATTATATAATTGAAGCGGATAACGGCCGCACAGGCGATAAATTAAAACGCGATGTTGTTCAGGGGGCAATTGTAGTCCTTAAATGACAACCGGAGGCGCAATGCGTAAAACGGCACTTTTTATATTATTGCTGATTTTTTCCGCAGCCATTCTGCCTGCGGCGGACAGCGATATTGCTTACAGCACAGCCGGATATAAGCCGATTATGCGGAAAAAGGCTTCGGTAAATGTATCGTGTTCCGCGTTTCAGGTTGTGCGTGTTTCGGACAGCGCGGTTGTTTTTTCCGGCACAGCTTCAGGCCCATTGTATACCCCTGACAGCGCAAGAAACGTTTATGTGGTTGATTTTACACCCGTTGAAACAGCCGGGACATATTATATTAACGTTGACGGCGTCGGCAGGACGCAGAATTTTGAAATATCTGAAACGGTTTTTCAGGATATCTTCAAAAAAGTTTTTCTTGGAATGTATATGTGGCGTTCCGGCACGGCGGTGTCACACACATATGGAACCACAACATATTCCTGGAACGCCGGACACATGGCAAACGCGAATCTGTATTATTCAAATGACCCGAATTCAAATTCATACAAAGACGGCACAGGCGGCTGGTATGATGCAGGCGATTACGGAAGATATGTGGGCAATGTCGGAATAACCGTGTGGCCCATGCTTATGGCGTGGGAGGACTTTGGCGATTCCATAAACGCGCTTTCTTACGGCCTTCCGGAAACAGCGTACGGCTATCCCGAATACCTGCAGGAAATCAAATGGGAAACAGACTGGCTTTTTAAAATGATGTTCGCTGACGGAAGCGGCAAAATTCATGATAAACTTACAAGCAAAAACCACGCGTCAATGAACGTGCTTCCGGCAAACGATTCTTCTCTTATGTTTTTTCTTCCGTGGAGCACATATGCCACGGCGAATTTTGCAGGCACAATGGCAATGGCTGCACGATATTTCGCGCCTTATGATTCCTATTACGCGGAAGAGTGCCTTAACGCCGCGAAACTTGCTTTTCAGGTATTGTTGGATAATCCCACAACCGTCACTTTTGACGCATACGGGCTTGGATTTTATACCGGTATTTATAACGGAGATGACACGGGCAACAGAATCTGGGCCGCGGCGGAGCTTTTTGCGTCAACCGGAGATACAGTGTACCGGGATTATTTTGAGGCAAGGGCTTCAAGCGGGTATATGCAGTCTGTTTATGACTGGAACAACCTTTTAAATATGGCAATGCTTACTTATTACTTCTGCGACAGGACGGGAAAAAATTCTTCCATAGTTGATAAAATCAGGACCAACACCATAAATACCGCGAACGGAGTAGTGTCAAATATAAATTCACACGGCTATGGCAGGCCGATGACAAACCACTGGTGGGGAAGCAATGGCGTGGTGGCAAGGATGTCGGTAATTCTTTATTCGGCTTTTAAAATGACAGGGGATTATAAATACAGATACGCGGGTTTTGAACTGTTAAACCATCTTTTCGGAAGAAATCATTTTGGGCGGCCGCAGGTGACAGGCGTTGGAATCAACCCGCCCCTTTATCCCCATGACAGGCGCTGCAATTCTGACGGTATTGCCGCGCCAATACCGGGATATCTTGTGGGCGGTTCTCAGGGTTCAAATAATACTGATGACCCGATAATAGGAGCTATGGCGGCAGGGCTTCCGTCAGCTGCTTATTGGGCTGATAATGTGGGTTCGTATTCTTCAAATGAAATAGCAATTAACTGGCAGGCAGGCCTTATATACGCTGTGGCAGCTTTTTTAAATGACGGCGCCGCGCCGACTGCCACGCCTACAACAACAAATACGCCGTTTGTAACAGCCACACCAACGCGTACTGTAACAGCGACAAGGACTCCGACAGCGACAAGAACGGCAACAAGAACAACAAGCCCTACGGCATCAATTACCCCCACATCAACTGACACGCCGTTTGTTACATCCACGCCAACATTTACAATAACACAGACCGCCACTATAACAATGACTTATACCATAACCATGACTGCCACTCCAACTTCCGCAATTCCTTCTGCATACATAACGCTTGGGGAACATTTTCCATATCCAAACCCGTCAAAAGGTAATGAGGTTAAGATTCGGTATCGGATAATTAAAGGGCTGGCAAAGACGGTTAACATTTATTTTTATACCCTTGGGGACAGAAAGTTTGATACGGTAAAAAGTATCAATGAAGGCGAAGGATGGCATGAGATTATCTGGAAGCCAAAAAAGAAACTTGCGTCAGGGATGTATTATTACGTCATTGAAGCGGACAACGGGAAAGCGGGCGGATTAAATAAAAAAGCCGTTTCCCAGGGCGCGGTTGTGGTGATCAAGTAGTAACCGATGGTCAGAAGGTCAGATGGTCGGAGGGGTTGGTATTGGTAGACGCGGGTCTTCAGCCCGCGGATTTTAGTTTTTTTTTGTTTTTTTAACTGCACTTTTTAAGGCATATATTCTTTTTAAATCAAACCAACTGCCGCGGGCTGCCATCTCCGCCATAGCAGCTTTATTGCTGCGACGGCCGGAAAAGACCCGCGTCTACCAAGGCAAAAACCAATACTAATAACCAATCTAAATCTAAAGAACATGCATAATAACAAGCAATTCTATTATGGGTTTGGTATTAAAAGGCGCGGCTTTCAGAACTTAAGACCTTTGGTTTTACTTCCGACCATCTGACCATCTGACCTTCCAACCCTCATCTTTTTCTTCCGTCACTCGTGTGTTTCCCAGCTGCTTAGCTGCCCAGCTGCGGCTTTTCTACCCTTATTTCATTGCCAAAAATACCCTGTTTTAGTATAATAAACACCGTTTCGGAATTGCATTTTTGACCGAAACTTTAAACGCTTAAATTTGTCAAAATATCTGTTAAAGGCGGTAATGGTAAATATAATATTTTAAGGAGAAAACGGCACTTGAAAAAACTAACCTTGCTGACTATAGCCGTTTTATTAATTTCAGGCAATATTTTTTCCGCGCAAAATAACGCCATCCGGGTTGATATGGAAGGTTACAGGACGCTTGGCAACAAATATGTAATTCTTGTCGGAAATTCTGCCACATCATTCACCGTAAAAACCGTTTCAGGCGGCACAACTGTATTTACCGGTACTTTTTCAGCGGCTGTTGCAGATTCGGCTTCGGGCGATTCGGTTAAAACAGGGGATTTTTCCGCGCTTACAATACCCGGAGAATACTATGTTGCGGTAACGGGACTTGGGGAATCATATAATTTCAGAATTTCCGACACAATTCACACTGATACTCTGACAACACTTATGCGCGGTTTTTACGGACAAAGGTGCGGCGCAGCTGTATCTTTAACACACAGGGGGACAACGTTTACGCACGGCGCGTGTCATTTAAATGACGGCACATACGCCGGTTCAACGGGTTTAAGCGGAACCAAAAATACCACCGGCGGCTGGCACGACGCCGGCGATTACGGTAAATACGCGTTAAACTGCGGTATTACAAACGGCGAACTGTTGTTGATGTATGAAAAATATTATGACGCGCTGGAACATGTTAACCTTGGGCTGCCGTATTCGGGCGGAGCGCTGCCGGATGTTTTAACGGAAATAAAATACAACCTTGATTTTCACAAAAAAATGCAGCATACAAACGGCGGCGTTTTTCACAAACTCTCAAACGGTTTTCCGCAGGGGATAATGCCCACCGCGGATACCGACACAAGGTATATCTTTCAGATTTCATCGGCCGCAACCGCGGATTTTGCCGCTGTAATGGCAATTGCGTCGCGTGTGTTTGAAATGTACGATGCTGCTTACGCCGCGGAATGCCTGACAGCCGCGGAAAATGCCTGGGCCTTTTTACAGGCAAACCCGAATATAGTTCCTGCCGGCGGTTTTACTGACGGCAGTATGGGCGGAATTTACGGCGACTCCGATGACAGCGATGAAAGATTATGGGCTGCTGTTGAACTGTTCAATACAACGGGCGAAACACAGTATAACACTTACGTTGCGGCGCATTACACGGACAGGGCGCTTACGTTAATGCCTGATGTGGGCGATGACTGGAAAGAGCTTCATCCTGTGGCTTATATGTCCTACATGCAGTCAAAACAACCGGCGGTTAATACAACGGTATTAAACGCGATGAAAACAGCCTTTCAGGCACATGTAAACACTTTCAGGACAAGGGTGCAGTCAACCAACGGATATAAATTTGTGCTTAACTCCGGCGATTATTACTGGGGTTCAAATTCGGTGGCTTTAAACAGGGCGATACGGCTTGTCGCTGCATCGGAAATATTCGGAGATGAAACATACAAAGACGCGGCTGAAGAAACCCTTCATTATATACTTGGCAGGAACGCTATGAATAAATCTTATCTTACATACGTCGGTGAAGTATATACTTCAAATCCGCATCATCAGCCTTCGGTGGCGGACGGCATAACACCGCCGTGGCCCGGTATTCTTGCGGGCGGACCCAATGAATATTATGACACAGGCAGCGCGCCGGCAAAATGTTATGCGGATGATGCCGGCAATTATACTTCAAATGAAGTGGCAATAAACTGGATGGCGGCATACGCGTATGTGCTTGCCGCGTTTGTGCCAACGCCGGGGCCGACCAATACGCCCACCAATACTCCTACGTCTTTATGCCATCCTTTAACCTGCACATTTACGCAGACAAGCACGCCGACTATTACGCCCACTTTTATGGCAATGCGTGTTGACGTTGCAGGCTCCGCAACTTATACCGATACGCTTGGAAATCAGTGGCTTGCCGACAAAGCTTACAGCGCGGGCAGCTATGGCTATTCATGCGCTTCATGCGCTTCGGCCACAAATAATTACACCGGCGTTGCCGTGGGCAATACTGTTGAAGACGCGTTATACAGGACTGAAAGATGGGCGGGAAACGGCGCTGCAAACATGGAATACCGTTTTGACCTGCCTTCCGGATGGTATGAAGTGACGCTTTTATTTATGGAAGGTTATTTTAACTATGCGGGGGCAAGAAATTTTGACATACAGGTGGAAGGCAATACTGTTGAAAGCGCCCTTGACATTTACGCGCAGTCGGGCGGTAAAAATATCGCGTTAAACAAAGTTTACGCCGTACAGGTTACGGACGGAACGCTTAACATTAACCTGTTAAAAAGCGGGGCTGATTACCCGCTTATAAATGCCATACAGGTAACCACGTACTATCCGCCGACCGCCACGCAGACTTATACTGCTTCTAATACACGTACGCCCACCAACACCCGCACTTATACAGGAACGCCCACAAGTACGGATACAAGCGTGTGCTGGCCTTACACATGTACTTTTACCAATACAGCCACATATACAAACACCCCTGTGCCCACGCCGATAAGGGTTAACTGCGGCGGGTTAACTTATCTTGACGGCTCAGGGAACACATGGTCCGCCGATTATGGTTTTACGGGCGGGACTGACGCTTCGGTTTCTGACGCGATTGCGGGAACAACTGATGACACGCTTTATCAGAGTGAAAGGTATGGAAATCCGTCTTATACGTTTACGGTTCCAAACGGATATTACGATATTACATTTAAATTCGCCGAAACTTACTGGACAGCGGCAGGGGACAGGATTTTTGATGTGAAAATAGAAGGGGTGACGGTAATTGACAACCTTGATTTGATTACAGCGGCACCCGGCGCGTTAAGGGCGTATGATGTAACCATTGCCAATGTATTAATCACGGATGGCCAGATAAATATAACGTCATCGTCTACGGTTGACAGCACAAATTTCCGCGCTATAGCAATAATACCCGCGGGGCCGGCGCCCACATTTACGCACACAAACACGCTGCCGCCGACAGAAACGTTTACAAATACAAACACCCATACCGCTACATCAACGCATACTTATACTGATACCTACACATACACGCAGACCGCAACTGCCACAAATACATACACGGATACCGCAACAAATACTTCGACAAATACACCGGAGCCTCCCACAGCTACATATACCGCAACTGATACCGCGACACATACTTATACGCACACAAATACATCCACTTTCACAAATACGCATACACATACGGCAACGCATACCAATACGGAAACCCCGACAGACACAAACACCGCGACGATAACAAATACGCCGCCGCCCGGAAGTACAGACACCCATACATTCACAATGACATCAACTCCGTCGGATACGCCCACCGTCACATATACTGACACTTACACATTTACAAATACGGCGACGCATACCTATACCGAAGTGCCGCCGACTTTTACATCCACTTTCACGGAAACTTTTACGTTCACGCACACTTTCACTTACACGCACACGGCCACGATAACAGATACAGTTCCGCCGGGAAGCACTGACACGCACACGCCGACGGAAACCCTGATTCCGTCAAACACCAATACCGCGACAAAAACTTATACGCATACATCAACAAACACTTTTACAGCCACAAATACTTTTACAACCACAAATACTTTTACAACCACAAATACTTTTACAACCACAAATACTTTTACAGCTACAAATACCGTCCCTGCGGGAAGTACAAATACGCACACCCCCACACAGACGCAGATTCCGTCAAACACCCATACAGAGACAAATACTTTCACACATACCTTTACAAATACTTATACGGCGACAAATACCGCTGTAATTCCAACCAATACCCATACCGCTACTTCGACAGTGCCGGCTTCAACACCCACATTTACAGAAACGCCTTCTTCAATTATTGCCGAAGAAGGGCGGCAGAAGGTAACCGAAGTTTTGGTTTATCCGGTGCCTTTTAATCCGGGAAAATATCCTTATGGCATATTATTACAGTTTAACCTTACAAAAAGTTCTTCTGAAGTAACCTTAAAGATATATTCGTCTTCGTTCAGGCTTGTAAGAAATGTCAGGCTGGCCGGTACTTTTGCAGCAGGGGAAAACAGGGGATTTGCGGAAGCGGAGCAGTTCAACAATCTGGCCAATGGCACCTATTATTACAGGCTTATCGCCGAAAGCCCTTCCGGTGCCGGATATAGCACAGCCGGCAAGATAATAATCATAAAATAATTATACGTTTAAACGAAACTTTTTAACGTTAAAATTGTCAAAAATATGGTAATATACAGGAACGCGATTTTTCATTACGAAATGGCTTAAATAAATATGCAAAAAAGAGGAGATTTCAATGAAAAAGTTATTAGGCGCAATAATAATCATCCTTTTATATATCCCAATTATTTATGCTTCGCCTGTTTCTGATAATGGCGAGCTTAAAGTCATTGGAAACCAGCTTTCCAATCAATGCGGAAATCCTGTTCAGTTAAAAGGAATTTCAAGTATGGGGCTTCAGTGGTACGGTGTGGGGCAGTGCCTTGATACAAATACAATGGATTATATGGTAAATACAATCGGCATAGACGTTTTCAGGGCGGCAATGTACGTTAATGAAAACGGTTATCTTACAGATAAGACAAAATACGCCAATATGGTAAATACAATTGTTGACTGGTGCGAAGCGCGCGGAGTATATGTGATTATTGACTGGCACACACTTACACCGGGCGATCCTAACGCAAGTATAAATGACGCCAAGACTTTCTGGGCGGAAATGTCATCTAAGCACAAAGGCAAAAAACATGTCCTTTATGAAATATGCAACGAGCCAAACGGGGTTTCGTGGTCAACTGTAAAAAATTACGCGGATACCATTATTCCCATAATCCGCGCCAATGACCCTGATACCATCATAATAGTGGGAACCCCCAACTGGTCACAGCTTGGAACAGATGTCGTAAATAATAAACTTAATTATTCCAATATAATGTACACGTTCCATTTTTACGCGGCTTCGCATTCAACCAATATGGTATCGCCTTACACGGACAAACTTCCCATATTCTGCACGGAATGGGGTATTAGCGATGCCAGCGGAAACGGAAATGTTGATACCGCAAACGCGACAAATTTTTTAAATATATTTAACGGAAATAATAACGGCGGGCAGATAATAAGCTGGGCGGCGTGGTCGTGGTGCGACAAAAATGAATCTTCGGCATATCTGCAGCCGGGCACCTGCCTTACAATTCCTCCAAGATTCACGACAGCGGGCAATTATATTGTCGGCAAAATCCAGGAAAACCCCAACAACTGGACAGCGTGCAACGCGCAGACGCCGACATTTACAAAAACAATAACTCCGGGCGGGCCGACATTTACGCCGACAATAACGCCAACGCCTTTTTCCAAATTGCTGGTAAACTGCGCCGGCCCTCAGGTTACCACTTCTGAAGGCACATGGCTGGCTGATAAAGCTTATGCCGCCGGAAGCTGGGGCTATATGGGAGGAACCGTTGTTGACCGGGGTACGGTGGCAATTGGGAATACAACTGATGACACGCTGTATCAGACAGAACGCTATGCTGACCCTGTGGAATATAAATTTGACATCCCTAACGGCACTTATATGGTTACGTTTAAGATGTGCGAATCTTACTGGGGAAATACAACCGGCGGAACAGGCAGCAGGATATTTGACATAGTGGCGGAAAACAATACCGTTGTAAATAATCTTGACCTGTACGCGACAGCCGGCTATAACAACGCGTATGACGTAACCGTAAGTGTAACGGTAAATGACGGACAGCTTAATATTACAATGCCTGCTGACGCTGATAACGGGCTTATTAACGCCATTAAAATTGTAAATGCGGCGTCTGTGACCAACACGCCCACAAGGACCAATACTTTTACCGCCACAAGGACGCCTACAAACACATTTACAAATACATTCACGCACACTTTTACAAGGACAAACACCTATACAGCCACAAGGACACATACTTTTACGGCTACAAGGACGCATACGCCTGTACCGCCGACAAACACGTTCACTAATACGGCTACAAAAACAAATACGCCTGTGCCGCCGACAAATACGTTTACAAATACAGCTACAAAGACAAACACGCCTGTGCCGCCGACAAATACGTTTACAAACACAGCCACAAAAACAAATACGCCTGTGCCGCCGACAAATACGTTTACAAATACAGCTACAAAGACAAACACGCCTGTGCCTCCGACTAATACGTTTACAAACACAGCCACAAAGACAAACACGCCTACGGTTACAAAAACTCCCATACCGGGCAGTACTGATACTTATACGCCGACGATAACCAACACGTTTACCAAAACGAATACTTTTACAAATACTTTTACAAACACACATACCGCAACAAACACGCATACTGAAACAAAGACAAACACGCCGGTACCGCCGACAAACACGTTTACAAACACAGCCACGAATACATTTACAAATTCAAATACCGCCACAAACACAAATACGGCTACAATAACAAACACGCCAATACCGGGCAGCACAAATACTTTTACGCCTACAATTACAAACACGTTCACTAAGACCTATACCCATACATCCACTAATACAAATACGGCAATTCCGCCCACTGCCACGCATACATTCACAAAAACATTTACAAACACAGCTACAAATACTTACACGTCAGTACCGCCGACAGCTACGAATACATTAACAGCTGTGCCTTTTACACCCACATATACCTTTACGTCAACCTTGACTGTTGTATTAACAAGTACGGTAACCCCTGTTCCTGCTGAAGGCAAAAAAGCTGAAATAAAAGATGTTGATGTTTATCCTCTTCCTTTCGGAAAAAAAGGGAACGTATATTTTGAGTTTACCCTTACCAAAAGCATGAATTCCGTTGAACTGAAGATTTATTCTTCGGGTTACAGGCTGTTAAAGAGAGTTGATGTTTCATCGGCATGCGTTCCCGGCAGAAAGAAAAGTGCTGTGCCGGCAGGGGAGTTTAATAACCTTTCAAACGGCACATATTATTTTGTTCTTGAAGGAAATTCTTCCGATGGCTATGTGAAAAGCAAGACGGAGAAGATGATAATACTGAAGTAAAGGACAGAAGGTCAGAAGGTCGGATGGTTAGAAGGCCGGTTTAAATCTTTTGTCCTGGTAGACGCGGGTCTTTAGCCAGCGTTGTTTAGAATTGTCTTTTTAAAAACGGACAAACTGCCGCGGGCTGAAGACCCGCGTCTACCAAGGCGAATGACCAATTTAAACAACGCGCATAATACCGAGCAATTTTATAATAGGCTCTGGATTAAAAGGCGCTGTTACCAGGGTTTAATTTATAAAAAATGACATAACAGGAGAGTAATTAAATGAAAAAAGGGATGTTGAAACTTCTTACAGGTTTTTTAATATTTATCCCGTCATTTATATTTTCCGCGGACTCTCAGGTAAGGGTAAATTCAGTAGGATTTCTCCCTTTAAATGACAAAGGGGCGTCGGTTTCCGCGGCTGTTACGGCTTTTACCCTGAAAAACGCGTCAACAAACGCGGTTGTTTTTTCTTCAACCGCCGCCAATATAACCGGTCCGGTTAACGCGTCTGATTCCAATGAAACAGTTTATAAACTTAATTTCAGCAGTTTTACCACCCCCGGCACTTATTATGTGGATATAACGGGCGTTGGAAGGTCTGTAAACTTTACAATAGCCGACAATATTTATAATGACCCTTATGTGACAGCTTACAAATCCATGTATTACTGGCGCTGCGGTATGGCTGTAAGCGCCGTGACAAACGGGCAGACCTTCGGGCACGGAGCGTGCCATACAAATGACGCAAATCAGAATTATATTGGTTTTGGAAATAATATAAGGGATGGAAAAGGCGGCTGGCATGACGCCGGTGATTTTAACAAATACATAGTCAATGCCGGTATAACAATGGGCATGTTTTTTATGGCATGGGAACATTACGGAAGCGTGCTTAATAATATACCTTTAACTTATATGCCGAACACGGTTGCCGGATA
>ENA-UOWO01005612-UOWO01005612.1-activated-sludge-metagenome-genome-assembly--contig:-NODE-5612-length-13235-cov-15.887481_pt1 | contig 13235 bp, 10 predicted proteins | sample MGYA00238148_ERZ761564 | MGnify/ENA primary metagenome ERZ761564 (study PRJEB28885, sample SAMN05720194) | activated sludge metagenome | isolation source: Anaerobic digester | place: USA...
GGATTTGCTGCCGGTAAAAATGGGCAACTTGATTTTTTTACCAGCCTGTCGCCGGAGCAGAATAAACAGTCGGACCTGGATCAACTAAAATTGCTGGAAGAGACCGACACCATTTTACTTGGCAGGATCACTTATCAATTATTTGCCGGTTATTGGCCTGCTGCAGCATCGGATGCGGAGATAATAGCCAATAAACTGAACAGCTTACATAAGATCGTATTTTCGAATACACTAACAACTGCACCCTGGGGTGAATGACCTGCAGCTTCCTCATTGCTGGTAACGCAGTGCCGGCAATAAAAGAGCTTAAGCAGTTGCCGGGTAAAAACATGGTGCTATGGGGCAGTATTTCCCTGGTACAGTCTTTAATAAAAGAAAACCTTGTTGATGAATACCATCTTCAACTATGTCCGGTACTAACAGGAGCAGGAAGAAAACTTTTTCCTGGAGAAGCCCGGATGAATCAACTTCAGCTTCAGGCTGTAAAACAGTATGACACAGGTTTAGTTCTTCTGCAATACAAAGCAGGTATCTACATGCAGGACGCTTCTGTTTTGTAACTTCACAGCTTAAACATCTGTATATGCTTTATTTTGTGGAAGAGACCTCAATTGTAAGAAAAATATGGGGGAAAAGCGACACGATACTTTTCATCTTTGCAGGGGCTGCTGCAGAATTTGCATTAAATAAAGCAGTTGACTGGCTTTACTATACCGGCAAACTTCCGGCTGATCCATTGGGCAGGTTGTTTTCAACGGTGCAGTATGCAAAAGGGATTGTATTTGCAACGAACGAAGAAGCACTCAATACCATTGACCGCATTCGAAAAATCCATACGGCTGTTGAAACCAACAGGCAAAGTACTATTCCCGACTGGGCATACAGGGATGTATTGTTCATGCTGATCCACTACTCTATTGCATCATTTGAACTACTGGAAAGAAAATTAAGCGAAGAAGAAAAACAGGAAGTATATGATGTATTTTACCGCCTTGGTATGCGGATGGGATTAACAGCGCTTGCAGGAAATTATACTGGCTGGCTTCCGCAGCGAACGGCCCACCTGTTGACAGACCTGGAGAATAGTGAATATACCCGGGACCTGTTCCTTCAATACAAAAAACACTTAGGAAGCATGAGATTTAAAGTGCTGACGGAGGCGCAGAAATTAGTGGTGCCTCAAAGAGTAAAGGAACTTTTGCACTTTAGTGATATATCGTTTCTATCACCCGCAGTGCCAGTATATAAAGTTGCCAGACTGATGAAAATGGATTGGCTGCTTAAAAACATGCTGCTTCCTTCTGACTACAAACAACAAATAAATGACCTCAACGAGCCTGGAGAGAACTAACTAAGCTTACTTTATCCAGTGTTATGTTCGAAATTTATACAAGGATAAAGAACTCCTGGTTGCGTGGATTGTTGGAACTCAGCTCATCCTCTTTCCAGCGGTATTCCGTGCCGCATCCAGTTCGCACAAATGAATCAGTGTTTCTGCCAGCTCCTGCACCCCAAAAGGCTTCGCAACAAAAGCGTCTGCGCCTGACTGTTTGATGGATTCATCAGAAATATTACCGGCTGAATAAAGCACTATAGGAATATGAGCATATTTGCTGTCATGTTTGATCTGCTTGCAAATATCGCGGCCATCAGCATAACCCAGGTAAATATCCATTAATATAGCATCGGGTGGCTTTGCCTTCAACATGGGGAAAAAATCGGCTGTGTTTGGAACACAGGTGGTTGTCAACCCATACCTGGCCAACCCATAACCAACCATTTCGAGCAGGTCCGCTTCATCGTCTATAATTAAAACATGTGGCATCAGAAGTATTTACATGTTCTTCTTCAAAACTGCTGCCAACATTAGCTTACCTGTTGAAACTTTCCGGCTGGAAATTTGCAAAAAGATAAACGTAGTTATAATTTTATAGAATGAGTGTTGATCAAGATAAGCATGAGGCAAGATTAGCCGCCATCATAAATTCTTCTGATGATGCTATTATCAGCAAGAACCTGCAAAGCGTGATCGAAACGTGGAATAAGGGTGCAGAGAAGCTTTTTGGCTATACAGAAGCAGAGGCGGTGGGTCAGCATATATTTCTTATCATTCCGGAAAAATTAAGGAATGAAGAAGAAATGATTATAAATAATTTGAAACAAGGAAACAGAATAGAGCATTTCCGGACAGAGAGAGTGAGAAAGGACGGGGTATTAATTCCGATATCGTTGACGATTTCCCCCATCGTTGATGTTAATGGCAATATCACAGGCGCATCTAAAATTGCAAGGGATATCACAAGAGAGAAAAAAGATGAAGAGGTGATCCGCCAGTACGCACGCAGCCTGGAGATCATTAATGAAGTTGGAAAAAAAATTTCCTCTAAGCTAAATTATGAATCGATTCTTCAATTGGTGACAGATGCTGCCGTAGAAACAACGGGCGCATCATTTGGCGCCTTCTTTTCAAATAAAACAGATTCAACGGGCGAAACTTATATGCTGTACACGTTATCGGGAGCATCAAGAGAAGCATTTGAAAAATTTGGTATGCCGAGGAACACACAGGTCTTTAACAAAACATTTTCCGGAGATGGCATCTTTCGTTCAGACAATATAACTAAGGATCCGCGTTACGGCCATAATGCGCCACATAAGGGTATGCCCCAGGGGCATCTTCCCGTAGTAAGTTATTTAGCAGTGCCGGTAAGTTCTCCAAAGGGCATTGTAATAGGAGGATTGTTTTTAGGACACCCCAATGAAGCTGTATTTAAAGAAGAGCACGAAAGAGTAGTAAGTGCCATTGCAATACAGGCAGCTATTGCGCTTGACAATTCTCAACTGTATGAAGACATCCATGTATTGAATTCAAAAAAGGATGAGTTTATCAGTATTGCCAGCCATGAATTAAAAACCCCTTTAACCACACTCAGCGGTTATCTGGAAATTGCGGAGTTGGAGCCAGGCTTGTTACACAACATGATTCCTCAAATGAGAAAGCAGGTGAAGCGGCTGGACAAGATGATCAGCGAACTATTGGACATTTCAAAGATACGTGCCGGGAAACTCAATTTTAAAATTGAAAAAAGCAGTCTTCATAAAATTATAAAAGACAGTGTAGACAGTATTCCGTCAAAAGAACACTTTATTACTATTGACCTTCCTGCTGAAGACGTCAACATAGCCGTTGATGCCAATAAGATTGTTCAGGTTCTTGTAAATCTATTGACAAATGCCATGAAATATTCGCCCCAACAATCTACTATTAATATTAACACAATGATTTTAGGAGATCATATACAAGTGTCCGTTAGTGATAAAGGGCCAGGCATTCCTAAAGAGCACCTCGACCGGATTTTTGACCAGTTTTACCGGGTTGCAAAAACAAGCGGAAAAGAAGGCCTCGGTCTTGGTTTATTTATTTGCAAAGAAATAATGCATTTACATCGTGGCATTATCTGGGTTGAAAGCGAATTGGGAAATGGTTCAACATTTAATATTAGTTTCCCAATTGAAAATAGTAGTGCTTAAAAATCAAAATGGGTAACCTATTGCAAGATTAAGTATCAGGTTTTCCCTCCTCCATTGACTGTTACCTAATTCAATTTTATCAAATACCCATTTACTGCCGTCAGACACATAAGGCTTTCGAACCGGTATGGCCGCATCTACTCTTAACACGAGAAAATTAATATCAAAACGTACGCCCACCCCAGCTCCTACCGCAAGCTGATCCATAAAATTACTGGTGAATTTTGATCCGGGCCGTGAAGGATCATCACGCATGGTAAATATATTACCAGCGTCAACAAACAATGCACCCCGTACAATTGAAATTATTTTAAAGCGCCACTCCGAATTCATTTCGATTTTTATATCACCTGGCTGATCGGGAAGATAAGTTTTCAACACACTGGCATTGCCTGCATAAAAACTTCCGGGACCAAGACTTCTTGCCCGGTAAGCCCTGATACTGTTGGTGCCACCAATAAAGAACTGCTTGATAAAAGGCATTGTCGTACTGTTTCCATATCCATAGCCGGCTCCTATAAGAACCCTGCTTGCCAACTGGTTTATTTTTTTACGTCTTGGTCTGCCTAAAGCAAGGTAATGACGCAATTCCAATTCGCCCCTGACATATTGTGAAAATGGTGTATTCAGTATCTTTTTTTCTTTCCCATTCAACACATCTGCACCCGTTACTAACCCCAGGATATTGCCGGATACATCTGCATTGGCATTAAAATAAAAATTGTGCTTGCTGTTATTGGGTTTTGCCTGGCTGTTATAATTAAAATTATACGTGGAGCCGATGATGAATTGTCTTTCGATACTGCGTGCCAGTGTAATACTGCTATCCAGCGCCGCTTTAAATTGTGGCGTAATACCAGATGGTACAACATAGTTGATGGAAATGGGATTAAACTGGTGCTCTGTTGTAACAGCTGTATTCCATTGCCATCCGAAACTTGTTTTGTAAGAATTCAATGTATACTGATCACTGCGCCTGAAATATTCATACCCCAGGTTGATCTTTGTATTAGGAACGAAATCACTATTTCTGCCAAACCTCACCGGACCAATAATCCGGGGAATAGAGAGATCAAGATTTCCTCCAAACCTGTTGGTTCCAACATTTTGCTGACCTGCGATCTGCCTTTCCAAACCAAAGAAACCGCTGATGCTAAGCTGCTCTGCACTACGAAATGCATTACGGTTTTTTAAACTCAGCGTGAGCTCTGTACCTGTTGAATTGTTCGATTTTGTAAGTGCCGAAACCTGAGCTTTAGCGGAATAGGTATTGTTTGGCGAAAGGTAATAAAATGTGTTCAGCCTCCGGTCGTTCACCGTGTCCACTTCTTCAAAGCGTGCTTTTACAAATTTATATACACCAAGACTAACGAGCCTGCTTAGGGTAAGATTATGATCATTGCGGTTATACAAATCTCCGGGATGAAAACGGATATTCCGCCTGAACATCCGTGGATGAAATTTTTTGTAGGTATCCACCACATAGAAGCTATCATACAGGATGGCATTTTCCTTTTTTAGTGATGTGTCGGTTGCAATATTATAATTGGCGTAAATTAATACATCACCAATACGGTAGGGATACCTGGCCTGCGGAGGCGTCTCTGGTTTTACCTGTAAAGTCATATTTACTTTGTTACCACCTATCGTACTATCAACTTTTACCAGCAAATAATTATCACCAAAAAAGTAGTACCCTTTTTGTTTCAGTCTTGTATCGATCCTGATCCTTTCTTCTTTAATTACGTCAAGATCATACGGCGTTCCGCGGCGAAGGCGGCTGCGCCTCGTTACATTCCTGATAGCCTTGCTTAATTCACTTGAGTCGGCAGGAAACTGTACTGAGTCGATCAGGTATTGCACCGAAGGCTTTACGGTAAATAAAGCCGTGGTTTTTTTATCTTTTGTCGTGGTATCCCAGGCGCTGGCAGCATTGAAATAACCCCTGTTTTGCATACGGTTGATCATGATGCTGTTGTTCTTTTCAAAATTGATATCACTTGTTACAACAGGTGGCTCTCCCAATTTATTCTTCACCAGGTACCGAAGTCCTTTTCCTGTAGGCTTGCCAGCAATATTATAGAACCATAGTTTTATTCTCATACCGAGAATCTTACTATTGGGCTTTGGTAAAATGATCGCTTCCAGTTCTTCTTTCAATACTTCTTTCTGCGCTTTTGCACTGCTGTCATTGGATATATACTTTATTTTAGAACCGGTATATAATGATTCCCCTTTAGGAAGATACTTGGTATTGTTGCAGGATGACATGACTATCGTGATGCTGACAATGGCAGGCCACCATATGATGGCAGCCAGTTTATCTGATATTTTCAACAATTTATTTTTCACTTCCTGTAGTTGTTTTTTTATTCTCCACTTGTCCCTTTTCTATTTGCTCTTCTTTCTCCAATGCTTCTTTTTTCTCCTTCTCCGCCTTTTCAATCGATTTTTGCTCAGCTGTTTTTTTATTAAAAATCTGTTTGAACTCGTTAAAATCAAAACTGAAAATAAAAGACACACCGGATTCCACCACCTGGCCTTCTATCACACCTTCGTATTGATTTTTGCGGTATGCCCTCAAAGTATAGCGTCCGTCTTTACTCATCAGGTAATCAACTGCCACATCACCTGCAATATTGCTGGCTTCCTGGTTGGTATTGGCAGGTCCTTCGAGTTCAAAATTGCTGCCTACACTAACCCGCAGCCTGTCATTGAGTAAATTTTTACTAACGCCTACGGTTAGGTTAGTCCTGCTGGTGGGTGTACCCGATGAGTAATCGTCTTCTGTATCCACACCAAAATTGAGGTTAACACCTTTTACAAGGCTGCCTGCCAGGTTATTTAACTGTTCGGTCAGTATCCTGCTTACACTTGACTTGGCAGTACCTGCAAGGGAGGTTCCGTCTGCAGCATTTTCCAACGGATTTTCCTGCACAAAACGATTGAGCAGCAATAGAGCGAACACCTGCTTATTCAGTTCTGCCTCATCCCGGCGTACCTGTTCTAATTTTTCGTCAACATCAGACCATTTTGATTTTTGATTTTCCGGCAATTGTATATCAAAAGTTATTTCGGGCTTCATCAATTCGCCCTTCATTTTAAGCAGCACATTAAATGGAACTTTTGCTTTGTATTTATTAATATCTGTAACAGACAGATTGGCCAGTTCGCTTTGCAGAAGATTTACCGGCTGGGTGTTAGCAATGTAAACAGCTGTAATATCCACATTGGCACTCATAGGATCACCAGTCCAGGTGATCACACTTCCCTGTTGTATTTTAAACTGCCTTTTTAACAAACTAAGGGTAAGCTGGTATGCACCATCCTGCAATTCATAATTACCAGTCAGGCTTATTTTGCCACTCTTATCAATGGCCGCTGCAAGATTGGCTTTGCCTTTTATCTTAAGTGCATCACCGGTACGTGGATCTATCACCAGTGTTATTTGTGCGCCTGTGTCGGACTGTAATGTACTTGTGAGGTCGATGCCCGCCAACTCTGGCATACGGGTGAGACTGTCAATGGTAGCTTTAAAAATACTGTCGGTTTTTGGACCATAGGCATCTTCAAATACTACAACTCCTTCCCTGCTTTCTATTTCGGGGCTGCTGCTCGGAAGCACAAATGTGATGTCAGTGGATTTATTGATGGTAAGATCTGCATTGATCTTGGGTGCCGTGAGTGTACCCCTCACCGATATGTCAGCGTCCATATTCATATCACCGTAATACAAAGCATCCTGTTTGGGTGGAGCTGTCATTACGCGGAAATTATCAGCCGTCAATCCGAGGTTAAAATTGTAGGTTTTAAAATCATCCGTAACAATGGTGCCGTTAATAAAAGCTTTGTTACCAGCTGAATCTGCCAGGGTAAAATTATTAAAACGGATATCCTTTGAAGAAACCGATATCACCTCATTGGATAAAAGTAATTTTTCGCCTGTTGCTTTTGGTGTAATATGAGCGTTGTCGAAATGCAGCTGACCATTTATGTCCGGATCGCTGGCTGTTCCTTTTATGTCTACGTTTCCTTTTAGACTGCCATCAGCCTGGGTAAGGGCACCAAAAGTAAAGGGCTTTACGCTCGCCATATTCAAATTATTGATTGCCAGCTTCATGTCCATCTTGCCTTCACCTGTAAAATATTTACCCAATAATCTTACATCATTTTCATTGCCGGTAATAGATACATCAGCATTAAATTCATTAGCCACCTGGTTGTCTATTTTAACAAGAATATTCCCAACGGTATCCGCATTAAATGTTAAAGTATCCAGTGCCAGGTCAGCTATAAAAACGGGCGTGGTCATTACATTACTAATGGTTGCGTTCCCATTTAGCAATCCGTCTATCCGCAATGAATCCTGCTCAGCAATATTGGTTAAGGTTTTAATCCGAAAGTTATTTAGTACTACCTCCAGCGGGGCAGTTTTATTTTCTGTTGTTGAATGTACACTTAGCAATTGACCGCTGTTACTGATATTAAACTCATGCACAATTATCCCATCTCTTGCATAAGCAATATAATTACCGTTGCTTACGTTCCACTTTTCATAGTCGAGCATCAACGTATCTGATAAACTTGTCCTGATGACACCACCAGGTTCCTGTTTTGCATTTAGTCCCAGCTGGTATTTATCTTTTCCATCAATATCTTTAATATTCAGATGTGCATTTAACGCATCATTTTGCAGGTAGCCTTCCAGGTTAGTCTGTTGCAGCCGGAAACTTTTTGAACCAACAGAATTTACTGAGACACTGTATGCCAGGTTATCACCGGTATTGCCTGCTGTTATGGTAAGACTATCAATAACCTGTTCGCCCATTTTTATCCTTGGCGCCTTAACAAGTAAACCTAATTTTTGTGCCGGGCCATCAAAAGAAGCATTCATAGTCATGGTGTCGGTACCCACCAGCGCCGGTACAAACGCAAACAACAAACTGTCTGGAATTACTGCTGCGGTTAATGTCCATTGATCCTTGGATTGTACAGTACTGTCAACCCCGGTGTTATAATATTTATCCACTACTTGCATTACACCTGCCGCAATAGTTGACAGGTGATAACGACCGGCCAGGGTTGCAACAGCCACCTGTGAATGCAATGTAAGTACTTGCCCTGTATCGCTTGCCAAAGCGGTCACTGTGATGGTGTCAGCTGCGTATCTTTTGCCATCATTGGCCACAACCAATTCTGCTATTTGAATAGTACCCTGTGGTGCTTTCATATCTGCAACGGGTATATCTGCAATAACGTTGCCGTGCACACGTAAATCAGTGGAAGTAAAACCGAGTGGTTGCATAAGAATACTATCCAGCAGCAATCGCAATTTGATATTTGTGGCAAACTTATCATCTATCAATGCCTGTGCTCTCATTTTGAATGCAACACTTTTATCACCCATCCCTGCATCTACATCCAAATGCCCGTTTTGCATGGACGCTGTAACTGCAAGGTTTTCATAATTATAACCTTTTATAAAGGCAGACTGCATATCAGCTGTAAGCTTTGAATTCATTGCCGCCGGAGAAAAACCTGTCCCCTTTGCTGCAAAACTCATAGTAACCTTACCCACCATGGTATCCTGTTTTACCAGGTAACCAATATCAAGATTATTTATTGATCCATTTATATCATATGTTTTATTATTGCTGTTTAAAGTACCCGCAAGTTTTGCAGATCCTTTGTTGCTTTGCAACAAAAGGTTGGTTGTAAAACTGGTAGCCAGTCCTTTAAAGCTTCCACTCAAATTTATGGTCTCTGGAATTCTTACAGTGGCCGGGATAGTACCCGGTGGCAGAAATTTTTCCAGGTCCTTCTTTGTTGTTTTAAATGATTTTACATTCAGGTCATACCGGGTTTTGTTTACATCAGGCAGACCTTTGATGTTTCCAGATATACTTACTGACGTATTACCGATTCCGGATAATTCAAAACCTGGAATTTGAAGATCGCTCAGGTAACCCTTCACCCCGGCATCTGCGTTGATCACCGCATTTTCATTTCCTTTAAAATAAGTTGCCAGTTGTGGGGCAAACACAAGAATATCTTTAGCCGCAATTTTACTGTTATCAAAATTGGCATCAACATACATGCTGCCGATATTCTTTACTGCTGAATCAAGTGACGGATAACTAACAAGTATGTTATCCCGGATGAGTGTTTTATCCGTCTGCACATAAAGATTTTTAAGAGCAGCACCGGTATCGCTATAATTGAATGAAGTTTTTAATTCAAGCAAATTGAAACCACTCTGTTCGTTAAAACCTGCAGTGGTAATATTACCTGAATAAGCAGTGGGAGTTACAATGAAATCGTTTCCTTTAAATTTTAAGGAACTGATCTTTAAGTTGGCAAAGTCCATTCCCTTGCTGGCCGGTTTGTTATCATCTTTAAATACAATGTTGTTGTTTTCAAAATCCAGGTTATCAATTATAAATTGCCAGGGATTATTTGCCTGTGCAGTTACTTCTTTATTGATCTCTTCTTTCACTTGTACAGTCTGCTCCGATTTGCCTAAATAGATACCTGCTGTTGTGTTGTGCAATTTTATAGAACCCATTTGCACAAATAATTTAGCCAGGTCAATTGTTTTTACTTTAGCGGATAATTCTCCCAGGTTCAATTTGGCAGCCATTACAGAAACATCGTTCCTGTAATCAAATACAATATTTTTTACACCTATATTTTCAAGTGAGATATTTACATCAAATGGTTCATCACTTTCCGCTTCAACTACTGCCATTGGTTGTGTTTCCAATAAAGTTTTATTCTGATAAAAGTGTCCGCTAACATTTTCCAGTACAATACCCGGTAAAGAAAATTTCATTTGGTCGAGGTCAAATTCTTTAAAGGCTGTTTTGAACTTGCCTAACCTTCCTGAAAAATCCAGCCCGGTTTTATCATCTTTAAAAGAAGCCCGGATGTTTTCCAGGTTTATTTTATCAAGACTGATCTTCATTCCACCTGTTGAATCCTGTGCTGTAGTGCCGGTAGTAGCAAATGCATCGATGATATATTGATAATTAAAAAAGCTATCCTGGCCGTTACGGTAAATATTTGCGTTAAAATCTGTCAGGCCAATATAACTGATCTCGACTTTGCTTCTTAGCAGTTTCATCAGCGCTATATCTACCTGTATATTCCCTCCATATAGCAGTGTATCTTTCTTTTGATCTTCGAAATAAACTCCTTCGAGCACAATTCGTTTTGGAAAATCCAGTGATAATTTTTTTATTTCGATCCTTGACTGGGTCTTTTTGCTTAGGTAAGAAACTAATTTTTGACGGGCAAAATTTTGCACAGCAGGTACCTGGATGAGTATATATATCAACAGTAATAAAAAAAGCAAGCTGCCTGTTATCCAGGCCAGTACTTTAAATGTTTTCCGGAATACTTTCTTTATAGTTAACAAAATGAGTTTTAATATGCTAATCCTAATATTATACCAATCAATCATCAACAACAGATCATAAACGATCCAGGTACAATGTGTAAACTAACCTATCACATGCTGGCCAAGCCAGTATCGTTTGCTTTATCAGTGTAAGTAATCTGATTTTCTTGTTCTTTAAGAAGTCCGTCCACCAGTGAACTCCATTGATATTCTGAAACACCCGCAATGGCCGCAAAAGACGCTGCTGCGTTACGGATCTTATCAGTGAGTTTATCAACCTGAAGGTTAGGTACTTCATTCCTGCCGAAATATTCACACAGCACTTCCTGTCCTTTTCGCTTTATGATGAAAGTGGATGTTGCCATCCCTTTAAAGAAATGTGCTGTTTCCTTCATTTGCGGATGGGCCGGGTTAGCACATGCTTTCAATGTAATTCCAAAACTTTCATCTGAAGTTTCATCAAAATCTTCACCGATCTCCGTCACTTCCACCAAATCAAATCCATCTCCATTTTTTGGTCCGGGCCCGGGTATATCCACTTGCAAAAAGTCTCTTACTTCGATAATATTTGGTAACGATGATGACACCCGCTTTTTTATGGTAAAAGACGCTCCTTTTTCTCCACTCAGGTCGTACCATGTATTCGGATTTTGAAGACGGGTATGAACTAGATGGAAAAAGTGAACGGCTTCTTCAACAGATTTTTTTTTAACCCGCTTTTCATTGTCAACTGGTTTGCCTTCTATATTTTCCGGCACAGTAAAACTTCCGGCATGTATTTTTTTCATAGAAATTTTTATGGCTTCAACTACAATTGTAATACCTCATTTTTTTTTACTTTTTTAAGGAGTAAAAATCAACTTGAGTGAAAAGAATGTTTCCCGGAATCCCCATGTGAGCAGTGACGAGGTTGATTTTACGCAACATCCAGTTAAATATTAATTAGGCATGTTACATAACTAAAAAGGTTCGTAAATAAACGAACCTTAAATTTTTCAAACCAGTTGAGATCATCAGGAAATAGCCTGCCTGGCAGATTTTACAGAGCCGGCAATATCATGCGCCTGGTCTGCCACGTCTTCTGCACTGTTTGCAAAGCCATTGATAGAATCAGTAAGGCCTCTAAGAGCATCGGTTATCATTTTCCTTGATTTCGGTATTAGTACCAGGGCAACTAACACACCGACTGCTACACCTGTAATAATTTTTCCGTTTGTCATGATGATTAAAATTTTAGATTATAATGAATGACAGGTGTAGATAAAACTTTGTGCCAAAATCAGCTGTTGAAGTTAAGAGGCTGGGCTTGTACAGTGTTGAACCGGAATTTGGTCTTTATCAGTATCCAGCGATCTGATCCGGCCTATTCAATATTGGCCGTAGCAGTAGTAACTTATAGACCTAAAGAAAAAGCCGCTACAGTAGCGGCTTATTGAAGTACCCGGGATCCCGATTCCAAATCGGGACACTCCCTTTGCGGGGAATCCCGATGTTTTAATCGGGACGTGTCTATCAGGTCGACCACCACGATAATTATTTTTGAGGACGTTGATTTATTAACTTCTCAATAAATTTCCTGCTTTCCATCCGCTTTATAAATAATTCCCGGGCGTTTGCCTCCTGTCTTGTTGAATGTTTCATGATAAACTAACCGCCAGGGAGTATAACTTTTTGTAGAAAGAACCATTTTATTATTATGCCGTTCAAGCCTTTGAGTGAGGCCTGCGCAATGTCCAACATAATACGGTTTGCATTTTCGGAGTATAAAATGCGGGTGTAAAACATACTTTATTGAAAATACAAAAGCCCCGAATAAATCAGGGCTTTGTACTCGGGATCCCGATTCCAAATCGGGACACTCCCTTTGCGGGGAATCCCGATGTTTTAATCGGGACGTGTCTATCAGGTCGACCACCACGATAATTATTTTTGAGGACGTTGATTTATTAACTTCTCAATAAATTTCCTGCTTTCCATCCGCTTTATAAATAATTCCCGGGCGTTTGCCTCCTGTCTTGTTGAATGTTTCATGATAAACTAACCGCCAGGGAGTATAACTTTTTGTAGAAAGAACCATTTTATTATTATGCCGTTCAAGCCTTTGAGTGAGGCCTGCGCAATGTCCAACATAATACGGTTTGCATTTTCGGAGTATAAAATGCGGGTGTAAAACATACTTTATTGAAAATACAAAAGCCCCGAATAAATCAGGGCTTTGTACTCGGGAACGGAATCGAACCGTCACTCCCGTTGCGGGGAACAGGATTTTAAGTCCTGCGTGTCTACCAGTTCCACCACCCGAGTA
>ENA-UOWO01005615-UOWO01005615.1-activated-sludge-metagenome-genome-assembly--contig:-NODE-5615-length-13231-cov-5.857772_pt1 | contig 13231 bp, 10 predicted proteins | sample MGYA00238148_ERZ761564 | MGnify/ENA primary metagenome ERZ761564 (study PRJEB28885, sample SAMN05720194) | activated sludge metagenome | isolation source: Anaerobic digester | place: USA...
GATCCACGCGGCAACGATGGTGACGGCGGGGGTGTTCCTTGTCTGCCGGATGTCACCGCTGTACGAATACGCCCCGCAGGCGACGGCCTTCATCACCGTCCTTGGCGCGACCACCGCCTTTGTGGCCGCAACCATCGGCCTGGTGCAGAACGACATCAAGCGGGTGATCGCCTATTCCACCATGTCGCAACTGGGCTACATGTTCGTGGCCGCCGGGGTGGGCGTCTATTCGGTGGCGATGTTCCACCTGTTCACCCACGCCTTCTTCAAGGCGATGCTGTTCCTGGGGGCCGGGTCGGTGATCCACGCGACCCATCACGAACAGGACATGCGGAACTATGGCGGGCTGCGCAAGCAGATCCCCTATACGTTCTGGGCGATGATGATCGGCACGCTGGCGATCACCGGGGTCGGCATCCCGCTGACGCATTACGGCTTTGCCGGGTTCCTGTCGAAGGACGCGGTGATCGAAAGCGCCTGGGTCGGGTCGTCCTATGCCTTCTGGCTGCTGGTCGTGGCGGCTTGCATGACCAGCTTCTACAGCTGGCGGCTGATGTTCCTGACCTTCTACGGCCAAAGCCGCGCGCACGGCCATGACGACCATGGTCACGGGCACGTGCACGACGCGCATGGCAATGACGCGCACGGCGACGCCGGTCACGGGCATGGGGCGCATACGCCGCACGAAAGCCCTGCCGTCATGCTGGTCCCGCTGGGGGTGCTGGCGCTTGGCGCGGTGTTCTCGGGGATGATCTGGTACAACAACTTCTTCGGGGACGAGGCCAAGTTGCGGACCTGGTTCGGCATGGAAGCCGCCGCCGAACACGGCTCAACGGATGACCACGCGACCGGGGAGGCCGCCCCCACCGAGGGTGCCGTCGCAACGGAAGACCACGCGACAACGGAAGCCGCCCCCGCCGAGGGCACGGTCGCTGCGGAAGACGCCGCACCTGCCGAGGGTCATGCCGCCCCGATGGCCGGTGTCGCTCCGAAAGGCGCGATCTTCATCGGACCCGACAACCATGTGATCCACGCCGCGCACGAAGCGCCGACCTGGGTCAAGGTCTCGCCCTTCGTTGCGATGGTGATCGGCTTTGCATTGGCCTGGCTGTTCTACATCAAGGACCCCAGCCTGCCGCGCCGTCTGGCCACGCAGCAGCGGCCGCTGTACCTGTTTCTTCTGAACAAGTGGTACTTTGACGAGCTTTACGACCTGATCTTCGTCCGCCCCGCCAAGTGGCTGGGCAGCTTCTTGTGGAGACGCGGCGACGGCAACGTCATCGACGGGTCACTGAACGGGGTGGCGCTGGGGATCATCCCCATGCTCACCCGCCTCGCAGGCCGCGCGCAGTCCGGCTACCTGTTTCACTACGCCTTCGCGATGGTCATGGGGATCGTGATCCTTGTGACCTGGATGACGATGTTCGGCGGCGCGAAGTAAGGGGCGCGCAACATGGAAAATCAGCTTCTCTCGATCATCACCTTCCTGCCCCTGGTTGCAGCGGTCATTCTGGCGCTGTTCATGCGCGGCGACGACGCGGCGGCGCGCAACGGTGCGAAGTGGCTTGCGCTGTTCACCACCAGCGCGACCTTCGTCATCTCGCTGTTCATCCTGTTCCGGTTCGATCCGTCGAACACCGGGTTCCAGTTCGTCGAGGAGCGGCCCTGGATCCTGGGCCTCAGCTACAAGATGGGCGTCGACGGGATCTCGATCCTGTTCGTGATGCTGACGACCTTCCTGATGCCGATCACGATCTATTCCTGCTGGGGCGTGGAGACGCGCGTCAAGGAATACATGATCGCCTTCCTGGTGCTGGAAACGCTGATGCTGGGCGTGTTCTGCGCGCTGGACCTCGTGCTGTTCTACCTGTTCTTCGAGGCCGGGCTGATCCCGATGTTCCTGATCATCGGCATCTGGGGCGGCAAGGACCGGATCTACGCGGCGTTCAAGTTCTTCCTGTATACCTTCCTTGGGTCGGTCCTGATGCTGGTCGCCATGATCGCGATGTATCTGGATGCGGGCACCACCGACATCGTCAAGCTTCTGGTGCATGACTTCGGGTCCGAGACGTTCGGCCTGCTGGGGTTCCAGGTCGTCGGCGGGTTGCAGACCATGCTGTTCCTGGCGTTCTTTGCGTCTTTCGCGGTCAAGATGCCGATGTGGCCGGTCCACACCTGGCTGCCCGATGCACACGTGCAGGCCCCGACCGCAGGGTCGGTGATCCTGGCGGCGGTGCTGCTGAAGATGGGCGGCTATGGCTTCCTGCGCTTCAGCCTGCCGATGTTTCCCGTAGGCGCGGACGTCATGGCCCCGCTGGTCCTGTGGATGAGCGCGATTGCCATCGTCTACACCTCGCTCGTGGCGCTGGCACAGACCGACATGAAAAAGCTGATCGCCTATTCGTCGGTGGCCCACATGGGCTATGTGACGATGGGCATCTTCGCGGCCAACCAGCAGGGCGTGGACGGGGCGATCTTCCAGATGATCAGCCACGGCTTCATCTCGGGCGCCTTGTTCCTGTGCGTCGGCGTGATCTACGACCGGATGCACACCCGCGAGATTGACGCCTATGGTGGCCTGGTGAACCGGATGCCGGCCTATGCGCTGGTCTTCATGTTCTTCACCATGGCCAACGTCGGTCTGCCGGGGACCAGCGGCTTTGTCGGCGAATTCCTGACGCTGATGGGCATCTTCCAGGTCAACACCTGGGTTGCCGCCGTCGCCACAAGTGGCGTGATCCTCAGCGCCGCCTATGCGCTGTGGCTGTATCGCCGCGTCATGTTCGGCGACCTGATCAAGGAAGCGCTGAAGTCGATCTCCGACATGGACCGCCGCGAAAAGGCGATCTTCGCGCCCCTGATCGCCATGACCCTGATCCTGGGCGTCTATCCCAGCCTTGTGACCGATATCATCGGGCCGTCCGTTGCGGCCCTTGTCACCGATTACCACGCCGCTTTGCCCGCTGACGGGGCAGAGCTTGCCCTGCACTAAGGACCGCTTCGATGACCTCTGCAGATTTCCAGACCCTTCTGCCCGAGATCGTGCTGGCGGGCTACGCCATGGCGGCCTTGCTGGCGGCGGTCTACACGACCAAGGACAAGCTGGCACCGCTGCTCGTCTGGGCGACGGCGGGGCTGTTCGTGGCGCTTGGCCTGTACATCGGGGCCACCGGCGCGGGCGAGCGGCTGGTGTTCTCGGGCCTGTTCGTCGATGATCCCTTTGCGCGCTTTGCCAAGGTGACGATCCTGCTGTCGGCGGCAGCCGTCCTGGTGATGAGCCAGGACTACATGACCCGGCGCGGGCTTTTGCGCTTTGAATATCCGATCCTGGTCACGCTGGCCGTGGTCGGGATGATGGTCATGGTCTCTTCTGCCGACCTGATCACCCTGTACATGGGGCTGGAGCTGCAGTCCCTGTCCCTGTACGTCGTCGCCGCCATGCGCCGCGACAGCGCCCGGTCTTCGGAAGCGGGGCTGAAGTATTTCGTCCTGGGCGCGCTGTCGTCGGGGCTGCTGCTGTATGGCGCGTCGCTGACCTATGGCTATGCCGGGACGACGCAGTTCGCGGGCATCCTGTCGACGGTGCAGGACGGCGTGCCGCTGGGCTTGCTGTTCGGGCTGGTGTTCATGCTGGCCGGGTTGGCGTTCAAAGTGTCCGCCGCGCCGTTCCACATGTGGACGCCGGACGTCTACGAAGGCTCGCCCACGCCGGTCACCGCGTTCTTTGCCACCGCGCCGAAAGTCGCCGCGATGGGGCTGATCGCACGCCTGGTGCAGGATGCGTTCGGCGGCATCCCCGGGCAATGGGGCCAGGTGCTGGCCGCCCTTGCCGTCGCGTCGATGTTCCTGGGCGCGGTTGCGGCCATCGGGCAGCGCGACATCAAGCGGCTGATGGCCTATTCGTCGATCGCCCACATGGGTTATGCGCTGATCGGTCTGTGTGTCGGCACCGCCTACGGTGTGCAGGCGACGCTGATCTACATGGTGATCTATGTAACGATGAACGTCGGCACCTTCGCCTTCATCCTGTCGATGGAGCGGGATGGCCGTCCCGTGTCGGACATCGCCGGGCTGAACCAGTTCGCCAAGAAGGAACCCCTGAAGGCGCTGGCCATGCTGGTCCTTCTGTTCAGCCTTGCGGGCGTGCCGCCGATGCTGGGCTTCTTCGGCAAGTTCTATGTGCTGAAGGCGGCCGTGGATGCGGGCTGGGTCTGGCTGGCGGTCGCGGGGGCCGTGGCCTCGGTGATCGGCGCGTTCTACTATCTGCGCCTGGTCTACTTCATGTACTTCGGGGCCGAGCAGGACCCCGTCGACAGCCGGATGGCCCCGGTGCAATGGGCGATGCTGGTTGCGGTCGCGGTGATCATGTTCGCGGGCCTGATCAACCTTTTCGGGCTGGAGCCCATCGCGGCATTTGCCGCCGAAGCGCTTGTCCGCTGACACCGACAGCCGGGCGGGGCACATTGCCCTGCCCGACATCGACAGCACCAACGCCGAGGGGTTTCGGCGTGCGGCCAGTCTGACGGTCCCGACCTGGATCACCGCGGGGGTGCAAACCGCCGGTCGCGGCCGCCGGGCCCGGCCCTGGTCCAGCCCCTTGGGCAACTTCCACGGCACCCTGGTCCTGAAACCCACGGAACCCGCCGAGCAGGTCGCGCTGCGGTCCTTTGCCGCCGCGCTGGCCTTGCGCGATGCCCTGGTGCAGCTGACCGGCCTGCCGCAAAGCTTTGCGTTGAAATGGCCGAACGACGTCTTGTGCAACGGCGGCAAGATTGCGGGCATCCTGCTGGAAAGCCAGGGGCTTGGCGGACCCAGCCCGGTTCTTTGCATCGGAATCGGCATCAACCTGATCGCCGCACCGGACCCCTCGCAGGTTGAACCCGGCGCCGTGCCCCCGGTGTCGCTGTGGCAGGAAACCGGCCTGCGTCTTGCCCCGGGGCAGGTGCTTGACGCGCTTGCCCCCGCCTATGACGGCTGGGAGACGACCTTCCGTGCGCAAGGTTTCGCCCCCCTGCGCACCGCCTGGCTTGCTCGGGCCGCCCGTCTGGGAGAGCCGATCCGCGCCCGCACCGGGCTTGAAACGCGCGACGGCGTGTTCGAAACCATCGACGCCGAGGGCAACCTGATCCTGCGCATGACCACCGGCCCGGTTGCCATCCCGGCGGCCGAAGTGTTCTTCTGACCCTGGGGGCGCGAAATGCTACTCGCCATCGACTGCGGCAACACCAACACGGTCTTTTCCATCTGGGACGGCGTCAGGTTCCTGGCCACCTGGCGGATTGCCACCGACCACAAGCGCACGGCGGATGAGTATTTCGTCTGGCTGTCCAGCCTGCTGGCGCTGACGAAAACCGACGCGACCATCACCGAGGCGATCATCTCGTCGACCGTTCCGCGCGTGGTCTTCAACCTGCGGGTGTTGTGCGACCGCTACTTCGGCTGCCGCCCGCTGGTCGTGGGCAAGCCGGAATGCCGATTGCCGGTCGCTCCGCGCGTCGACCAGGGCACAACGGTGGGTCCCGACCGGCTGGTCAACACGGTTGCGGGCCATCACCGGCACGGTGGCGACCTGATCGTCGTCGATTTCGGCACGGCCACGACCTTTGACGTGGTGGACCAGGACGGCGCGTATATCGGCGGGGTGATCGCCCCCGGCGTCAACCTGTCGCTGGAGGCGCTGCACATGGCTGCGGCAGCGCTGCCTCACGTCGATGTGGCCCGGCCCGCCCGCGCCATCGGCACGAATACGGTGGCCTGCATGCAGTCTGGCGTGTATTGGGGCTATATCGGCCTTGTCGAAGGCATCGTGCGCGAAGTCCGCCGCGAACGCGACCGGCCGATGAAAGTCATCGCGACCGGCGGTCTTGCCAGCCTTTTCGCGCAAGGAACCGAGCTATTTCATTCCATCGAGGACGATCTGACCATGCACGGCCTCGTCCTGATCAACGACCTGAACAAGGATACCCCATGAGCGCGAACCGCCTCATCTACCTTCCCCTCGGCGGTGCCGGCGAAATCGGCATGAATGCCTATGTCTACGGCTATGGTCCCAAGGGTCGCGAACGGCTGATCCTGGTCGATCTGGGCGTGGCTTTTCCTGACATGGACACCTCGCCGGGCGTCGACCTGATCCTGCCGGACGTGTCCTGGCTGGCGGACAAGCTGGACCGGCTGGAGGCGATCTTCATCACTCACGCCCACGAAGACCACATCGGTGCGCTGGCCCCCTTGTGGCCGAGGCTGCAGAAGAAGGTCTATTGCCGGCGCTTCACCGCCACCATCGGCCGGCTGAAGTTTGATGAGGCCGGGCTGCCGCTGGATCAGATCGTCGTGGTCGAGCCGCGCCCTGCGACGGTCGAGGTCGGGCCGTTCAAGGTGCAGTTCGTGCCGGTGTCGCACTCGATTCCCGAATCCTCGGCTTTGGTGATCGACACCCCTGCGGGCCGCATCTTCCATTCGGCCGACTTCAAGATCGACCATACTCCGGTGGTTGGCGAAGGCTGGGACGACGCCCGCATCGCCGAGATCGTGGCCGAACGCCCGGTCAAGGCGATGACCTGCGACAGCACCAACGTGTTCTCCACCCACGAAGGCCGGTCCGAGGCGACGCTGGCCGAACCCCTGACAGAACTGATCCGAAGCCAGTCCGGCATGGTCGTGGCAACCACCTTCGGGTCGAATGTCGCGCGGCTGAAGACGCTGGCGCTGGCGGCCCGTGCCGCCGACCGGACGATCTGTGTTCTGGGCCGGTCGATGAAGCGGATGCTGTCGGCGTCGGAAGAGGCGGCGGTCCTGTCGGGGTTCCCCAAGACCGTCAGCCCGGACGAGGCGCTGGAAGTCCCGCGGCGCAACCTGATGTTGCTGGTCACCGGAAGCCAGGGCGAGCGCCGCGCGGCCAGTGCGCAACTGTCCCGGGGCAAGTACCTGGGGATCGAGATGAAAGAGGGCGATACGTTCCTGTTTTCGTCCAAGACCATCCCCGGCAACGAACGCGATGTGCTGCGGGTCTGGAATGCGTTTTCGGAAATGGGCGTGCAGGTCATCGACGACATGGGCGGCAAGTACCATGTCTCGGGCCACGCCAACCGCCCGGATCTGGAGCATGTTCACCGCCTGATCCTGCCCGACATGCTGATCCCGATGCACGGCGAACACCGGCATTTGGCGGAACATGCCCGGATCGCCACCGAAAGCGGCATTGCCGCTGCCGTCGCGCCGAACGGCACCATGCTGGACCTGACCGGCGACGTGCCCGAGGTGGCGGAGTATGTCGAAACCGGGCGGCTTTACCTGGACGGCACCGCGCTGATCGGGTCGATGGACGGCGTCGTGCGCGACCGGATACGGATGGCGCTGAACGGTCATGCCACCGTCACGCTGATCGTGGACGAGGCGGATCAGCCGATGGGCGACCCCTGGGTCGAGATCATGGGCCTGCCGCCCCTTGGCCGCGGGGAACGTCCCCTTGCCGAAACGATGGAGTCCGATCTGGCCGAGGTGATCGGCCGTCTGGGCCGCAAGATTCTGGCGAACGACGACAAGCTGGAAGAGGAAATCCGCAAGGTCATCCGCCAGGTCGCGATGGAGGAGATCGGCAAGAAGCCCGAAGTCACCGTCGTGATCAGCCGTCTGGTGGCCGAGTAACCAGCGGGTCAGAAAGCACAAGGGCCCCGCATCGCGGGGCCTTTCTCGGTTCGGGCTTAGCCTTCGGTGCCGGTCGCGGCTTCCTCGACGTCTTCGGTCGGGGCGGACTTCAGCGCAAAGCTGCGCAGGATGAAATCGGGCACATGGTCGCCCATGCCGATCACTGACGGCCCAAGGTCACGGTCGCGGCGATAGTCGCGGCGGTCGTCACGGCGATCCTCACGCGGTTCGCGGCGGTCGTCGCGCCGGTCGGGGCGAGAGTCGGGGCGCGACTCGGGCCGGTCATCGCGGCGTTCGGTCCGCTGTTCCGGGCGGGCCTCGGTCCTGTCGCCCCGCTCTTCGCGGCGACGGTCTGGGCGCGGCTCGCGCCGGTCATCCCGACGTTCTTCGGTCCGGACGTCGACAGGGGCAGCTTCGGTCTCGGGCTTGGCCACAACGACCAGCGGCTCCATCGCGGCCACTTCGTCATGCGGCTTTGGCGCGCGGTCGCGGTCGCGCCCCCGCGTCCGTTCGCGCCCTTTCGGGCCACGCTCTTCACGTGGACGCTCGGGGCGGCCTTCGCTCGTGTCGGGAACAAACCCTTCGGGCAGGGTGCCGCGCGGAATCTCGGTCTTGATCAGGCTTTCGATCGCCTTCAGGTATTTCTCGTCCGAGGGCACGGAAATCGTCAGCGCCTTGCCCAGACGCCCGGCGCGACCGGTCCGGCCGATGCGGTGGACATAGTCCTCCGGGTGCGACGGCACGTCAAAGTTGAACACATGGCTGACGGCCGGAATGTCCAGACCGCGGGCGGCGACGTCCGAGGCGACCAGCAGGTGCAGCGTCCCGTCGCGGAAGGCGTCCAGCGTCTTGGTGCGGACCGACTGGTCCAGGTCGCCGTGGATCGGGGCCGCGTTGAAGCCGTGCGATTTCAGCGACTTGGCGACGACGTCCACATCCATCTTGCGGTTGCAGAAGATGATTGCGTTGGTGCAGGCCTCACCCTCACCCCGGATCAGCTCGCGCAGGACGGCGCGCTTGTCGCCAAAGCTGCGATCCTTGCGGACGGGCTTCACCTCGATCAGGGACTGGGTGATCGTCAGCGAGGCGGTGGCCTGCCGCGCAACCTCGATCTTGGCGGGGTTGGTCAGGAAGGTGTTGGTGATCCGCTCGATCTCCGGCGCCATCGTGGCGCTGTAGAACATCGTCTGGCGGGTGAACGGGGTCAGCTGGAAGATCCGTTCGATATCGGGGATGAACCCCATATCCAGCATCCGGTCCGCCTCATCGACCACCATGATCTGCACGCCGGTCAAGAGAAGCTTGCCGCGTTCGAAATGGTCCAGCAGGCGGCCAGGAGTGGCGATCAGCACGTCGACGCCACGGTCGATCAGCTTGTCCTGTTCGCCGAACGCCACGCCGCCGATCAAGAGCGCCTTTGTCAGCTTGGTGTGCTTGGCGTAGATGTCGAAATTCTCGGCCACCTGGGCGGCCAGTTCGCGCGTCGGCGCCAGCACCAGGCTGCGCGGCATCCGGGCGCGGGCACGGCCCTGGCCAAGCAGAGTGATCATCGGCAGCGTGAAGCTGGCGGTCTTGCCGGTGCCGGTCTGGGCGATCCCCAGCACGTCGCGGCCTTGCAGCGCGTGCGGAATGGCTTCGGCCTGGATCGGAGTGGGAGTTTCGTAGCCAGCTTCGGCGACGGCTTGCAGCACGCGCGGGTCCAGCGCGAGGTCGGAAAATTTGGTCATAAGCGTCCTATGGATGCGGTATCGGACCGCATGGGTGATGGGACGCTAGTTTCCGGGCGCCCCGGCGTCTCGGCCCGTGTTGGCCGCGCGTCGCGCATAGCGGAAAAACGGATCAGGGTCAAGGCAGGCACAGGGGGGCTGGGGAAAGGCCGGGGACTGCGTTAACCTTTTGCCATTGACCGACGACTGACTTTTGATCCTTTCCTTTCATCAGGTGCATTGTGAAAACCGCAGTCCTGCTTGCCGTGTGGCTGGCGCTTGGCCCCACATCCCTGTCCGCCGACCCCCTGGCCTGCCTTGGCCCCGGCTGTCCGGCGGGCTTCAATCTGATTTCGGTGTCCGATCCTGGCCGCTATGGCGTGCTGATCGCCGCCCCCGATACCGGCTGCAGGAGGGTGCGGTTCCGGGTGCAGATGGCGGACGGCGACCTTCTGGGCCTGACCCCGCCCCTGGAACCGGGAGAGTTGGCCGTGGTCCGGTTCACGCGGCAGTTCGCGCCCGGGGATCACGCACTGACCATCGCGGCGGACGGCTGCGATACCCGGCCCGCCGCCACCCGGCGCGTCACGCTGACCAAGACCGGGCCGGACCACGGCTGGCGCGCGGCAGGGTGATCAAAGCGTGTCCGAGAGCGGCACGTCGGGCGGCTCGGCCTCTTCCAGCGCGCTGGCCTTGGCATCGCGCATCAGGCCGATCCGGCGAAAAAGGTTGCCCGGATCGGCGTTCAGCAAGTCCAGAAGATGACAGGCGACCCGGCCTGCCACGGGTTCGCCCTTCGCCTCGTTCCAGATCTGCGCCAGAAGGTTGATGTCCAGCCCGCCGCCCAAAAGCGCAAAGCTGGGCATCCCGACCGGCAGACGCCTGCCGCGCGTGGGGCGCAGCTTGAAGGGCTGGTCGGGGCCAAGGCCGGAATGAAACCGCTCGAACTCGTACAGTTTCATCAGCGAAAACAGCACGTTCATCGCCAGCCCGATGCGGCGCTGCGCTTCGGTTTCGCCATGGTCGCCAAAGGTGATCGCGGTCGAGATCAGCCAGCGTCCGGGAAGATGCGGCAGCAGCGCCGCGCCTTCCTCGGTCCAGATCCGGCGGAACAGCGCAGGGGCATGACGCGCCTGCCCGGACTTGCGCAAATGGGCGATCAGGATGGCGTTCAGGGCCGCAAGCTCGGGCTTGCCGACCAGTTCGCTGCGGATCGCGTGCAGCTTCTGGCCGTGCAGCGACATCCGCGCTGGGGCGGGTTCAGGCGAGGTGATCGGTGTGGCCAAGAGCGCCTTGAGGTCCACGTCCAGCGGGGGCAGCCGTTCGCCCGGACCAAAGGCCATGCGTCTGCGGCGGCGTTGCCACAGCTCGATCAGGCTGTCGGGCGCGCCGGGATAGGTCAGGGCTTCTTCGGCGGGGTCCACATGGGGCGGGCCAGGCTGAGGCGGTGTGGTCATGGCCATCCTTTGGCGCGCGACCCCAAGGGCAGGGGTCGCGGAAAGGCTAGGGGGGCTTGCCGCACCGGTCAAGGCGGGGGCCTGCGGGTCAGACCATCATCTCTTTGGTCGCGGTCAGCTTGACGCCGGGATAGTCGCGCACCACGCGGTCGATGTCCCATTGCAGGCGGGTCAGGAACACGAGGTCCCCGTCGCTGTCATGCGCGATGTGGCCCTTGTTGACGTTGACCAGCTTTTCCATCTCGGCCTTGTCGCCGGAAATCCAGCGGGCGCTGGAGAAGTTCGAGCCTTCAAACCGGACGGGCAGGCTGTATTCCTGTTCGATCCGGCTGGCCAGCACGTCGAATTGCAGGGCCCCCACGACGCCGACGATGTAGCCCGAGCCGATCATCGGCTTGAAGACCTTGGCGGCACCTTCCTCGGCGAACTGGGTCAGGGCCTTTTCCAGGTGCTTGGCCTTCATCGGGTCCATTGCGCGGATCGACTGGAGGAGTTCCGGCGCAAAGCTGGGGATGCCGGTGAAGCGCAACGTCTCGCCTTCGGTCAGCGCGTCGCCGATCCGCAACTGCCCGTGGTTCGGGATGCCGATGATGTCGCCGGCCCAGGCCTCTTCGGCCAACTCACGGTCAGCGGCCAGGAACAGGACCGGGTTGGTGATCGACATCGGTTTCTTGGACCGGACGTGGTGCAGCTTCATCCCGCGTTCAAAGTGCCCGCTGGCAAGGCGGACAAAGGCCACCCGGTCGCGGTGTTTGGGGTCCATGTTGGCCTGGACCTTGAAGACAAAGCCGGTGACCGGGGTCTCATCCGCAGCGACCTGGCGTTCGGCGGCCTTCTGCGGCTGGGGTTCCGGCCCGTATTCGCCAATGCCGTCCATCAACTCTTTGACGCCAAAGGAATTGATCGCCGAGCCGAACCAGATCGGCGTCATCGAGCCGTTGAGGAAGGCGGTGCGGTCAAAGGCAGGCAGCAAGGCGCGCGCCATCGCCAGTTCCTCGTGGAACTTGGCAAGGAGGTCCGCCGGGATATGTTCGGCCAGCTTCGGGTCGTCCACCCCGGAAATCTGGATCGACTCGGCCACCTTGTTGCGGTCGGCCCGGTCCATGATCTCCAGCCGGTCATGCAGCAGATCATAAGCCCCGACAAACTCGCGCCCGACGCCGATCGGCCAGCTGGCGGGGGTCACGTCGATGGCAAGATTTTCCTGGATTTCATCAATGATTTCGAACACATCACGGGATTCGCGGTCCATCTTGTTGCAGAACGTCAGGATCGGCAGGTCGCGCATCCGGCAGACCTCGAACAGCTTGCGCGTCTGGCTTTCCACGCCCTTGGCGCCGTCGATGACCATGACCGCCGCGTCAACGGCGGTGAGCGTGCGATAGGTGTCTTCGGAAAAGTCGCTGTGGCCGGGGGTGTCCACCAGGTTGAAGCGGTACTGGCGGAAATCAAACGACATGGCCGAGGCGGAAACCGAGATGCCGCGGTCCTGTTCCAGCTTGAGAAAGTCGGACCGGGTGCGCCGCGCCTCGCCCTTGGCGCGGACCTGGCCCGCCATCTGGATCGCGCCGCCGAACAGCAGGAACTTTTCGGTCAGCGTGGTTTTCCCGGCGTCGGGGTGCGCGATGATCGCGAACGTCCGGCGGCGAGCGATTTCGGGCGGAAGGGCGGCACGGTTTGTCATGGCGTCCCTATAGGATGGGCATCGGTCCGCCGCAACGGAAAGCGGGGCTTGCGCGACTCGGTTTGCTGGGGAATGATGGGAACATTAAGCGAACATTGGGAGGATGACATGACTTTGAAGGAAATTGCGGATGCGTTGGTGGCGGGCTGCCGCGAGGACCGCGCGCGGGCCAACCTGGCCAGGCTTTATGCGCCGGATGCGGTGTCGGTCGAGGCGATGGACATGGGCGGCGGGCGCGAAACGCAGGGGCTGGCCGGGATCGACGGCAAGCATGACTGGTGGGAGGCGAATTTCATCGTGCACGGCCTGACGGTCGAAGGCCCGTTTCTGCACGGTGAGGACCGGTTTGCAGTCATCTTTGACATGGACACCGAAAACAAGACGAGCGGCGAGCGGCATCAGGAGCGCGAGGTTGCGATCTATCACGTCAAGGATGAAAAAATCGTTCGGGAAGAGTTCTTTTACGGCGGCTGAGGCGGCCAGGACATTGAGCGCGTGCCGCGCAAGCCCCTTGTCTCGCCCGTGCGCGTGAAGAACGCGCAGGGGCTCGGTCGATGGGGGCATTCTGCCCCCAAACCCCCTGAGAGTATTTCAGAAAGAGCAACTGCATCAGGGGGTTGAACCAGGGCCTTGCCCTTGGCGGTCCGACTGCTAGGCTTTGGCCAAAGCAGGAGGGAAGCGGATGGATCTGGGGATCAAGGGCAAGCGGGCACTGGTCTGTGCGTCGTCCAAGGGGCTGG
>ENA-UOWO01005617-UOWO01005617.1-activated-sludge-metagenome-genome-assembly--contig:-NODE-5617-length-13226-cov-9.673221_pt1 | contig 13226 bp, 9 predicted proteins | sample MGYA00238148_ERZ761564 | MGnify/ENA primary metagenome ERZ761564 (study PRJEB28885, sample SAMN05720194) | activated sludge metagenome | isolation source: Anaerobic digester | place: USA...
CCAGATCGATCTGGAACGGGATCGGGTTGCGCATGCTGTTGGCCACAGGCGAATACATGTTGGCGTGCTTGACGATTTCGTCGAGCACCTCGCGAGTGGCGTCGCCTTCGACGACCACCTTCACGCGGATCGCCTGAAAGCCCATGTCGGCCGGGGCCTTCAGCGCGCCGCCGGCACCCCAGGCCGCGGGGTTTCCGATGTCCCCCTCGAGGAACAGCTCCAGTTTGCTCAGCCTGACCTGCTTCCAGGTGGCCACTGCGGTGATGCCCACTGCGAGGCAGCCGCCCAGCGCCGACAGCACGATCTCGCCGGGCGCCGGCGCGGTGTCCTGACCGAACAGGTGCGGCGGTTCATCGACCACCACCGGCGCGTGGTTGCCCACGTAGCTCAATGTGCGGTACTGGCCCTCGACCACGGTATGGACCTTGTTGGTGCCACGCGAGGCCGGGTTGTTGCGGCCCTTCTCGGCGAAGGCGAGCAGGCCATCGCGGTCGATCGGGCGCAGGTAGGTCTTGACGGTGGTGGTCGTGGTTTCGGTCGATGACATGAGCTGAGTCTCCGGAAAAAGTTTGAAGCGCTCTGCGGCGCGGGGATGGTCGGAGCCGCACGGGCTGTGGGTCTGTTCGCCAGCCAACCCGCCGACGGCACCAGGCCGTGCATGGGAGACCGTATTTCGCGAAAGCGAGATTTTATGCGGCTGACGCAAGGCCTTTGCCGCCTGCGTCGGGTCATCGGGTCCGATGTTCGGCCTCGGACAGATTTCGGCCATCGACAGTTGCAGACGTTCGTTGCGTGTGGCGCTGCGGGGCGCCACAGTCTTGCGTTGACTCGCCTTGGCTTCAACACGTCCGCGCCAAGGATGAAACAATGGCGGGCTTTGTCTACCTCCAACCTCGATGATTCGCCCTCCCTGCACACCACTGACGGCCCGAACAGCCGGGCGCCCGCTGTGATGAACGCGGAGCCTGCGGACTCGTCAGCCGCGCCCTATGCGCTGAGTGGCCGCGGTCTTGCGTTTTCCTACGGCAAGGGCCAGCCGATCTTCGAGTCGGTGTCGCTCGACGTGCGACCACGCGAGATCGTCGCGCTGCTCGGCGGCAGCGGATGCGGCAAGTCGTCGCTGCTGCGCGTGCTCGCCAAGCTGGCGGAGCCGAGCCGCGGGGAGATCGAGTTTCTGGGCGCGCCGCTGCTGGCGCCGCACCCGCGGGCGGCGCTGGTCTTCCAGCAGCCGAGCTTGCTGCCCTGGTTGAGCGTGGCGGGCAATGTCGGTTTCGGCCTCGATTTCTCCCATCAGCCGCAGATCGATCGCGTGGCGCTCGACAAGCGTGTGCGCGATGCGCTGGAGGCGGTCTCGTTGTCCCGCCACGACAAGCTCTACCCGGCGCAGCTGTCGGGTGGCATGGCTCAGCGCGTGTCGCTGGCCCGCGCGCTGGCGCGCGAGCCGCAATTGCTGCTGGCCGACGAGCCGTTCTCTGCGCTTGACGCGATCACCCGCGCCGAGATGCAGACGCTGTTGGTCGAACTGGTACACCGCTGGCACACCGCCGCGCTGCTGGTCACGCACGACATCGACGAGGCCATCCTGGTGGCCGACCGCATCCTGCTGATGGGGCGCGCCGAGCCCGCGCAACCAGCGCGCGTGCTGCATGAATGGACCGTGTCGATCGAACGCCCCCGCGAAAGTCACGCGGCCGAAGTGACTGCGCTGCGGCTCGATATCCTGGCCGCGTTGCAGTCGCTGCGCCACGCCTGAACCTCCTCGACTCGAAGGAACACCCCATGACGTCCGAAGCCCCCTCCCTTGCCTCGCGCTACACCCACATCTGCGCCTCGTCCGATTGCGGTTGCGGCCTGACGCGGCGCGACATGCTGCGCCTCGGCGCGCTCGCCACTGCCTCGGTGGCAGCGCCGTTGCTCAGCGCCGGCGATGCGCGTGCCCAGGCTTTCAAGGGGGATGACCAGCCGGTCAAGATCGGCTACCTGCCGATCACCGACGCGACTCCGCTGCTGGTGGCGCATGGCCGCAAGATGTATGAAGCCGAAGGCCTGCGAGCCGAAGCGCCGCGGCTGTTTCGCAGCTGGGCGCAGATCGTCGAGGCCTTCGTTTCGGGGCAGGTCAACGTGATCCACCTCCTGACTCCGGCCGCCCTGTGGGTGCGCTACGGATCGAAGTTTCCGGCCAAGATCGTCGCCTGGAACCACGTCAACGGCTCGGCACTGACGGTCGCGCCGAGCATCAACAGTGCGGCCGATCTGGGCGGGCGCACGGTGGCCATTCCGTTCTGGTATTCGATCCACAACGTGCTGCTCCAGCAGATCCTGCGCGCCAGCAATCTGGTGGCGGTGACGCGATCGCGGGATGGTCAGCTCGCGCCCAACGAGGTCAACCTGATCGTGATGCCGCCGGCCGAGATGGTGTCGGCGCTGGCAGCCGGCTCGATCGCCGGCTTCATCGTGGCCGACCCCTTCAACGCTGCGGCCGAGATCGCCGGCGTGGGCAAGGTGCTCCGTTTTTCGGGTGACGTCTGGAAGAACCACGCCTGCTGCGCCACGGTTCTGGCCGAGCGCGATCTGGTCGAGCGTCCCGAATGGGCCCAGCGCGTCACCACCGCGCTCGTGAAGGCGCAGTTGTGGACGCGCGAAAACCAGGTCGACACCGCGCGGATGCTGTCGAGCACGGGCGAAGGCCGCTACACGCCGCACCCGCTGCGAACACTGACCAAGGTGCTTGCTGCGACCGACTACGCCAGCTACGAGGCGAGCGGCGTGGTGCGCCACAAGGGCTGGGCGCAGCGACGCATCGACTTCCAGCCATATCCGTTCGCGAGCTACACCGAAGAACTGGTTGCCGCCATCCGGCAGACCAAGGTCGAGGGCGACACGCGCTTCCTGGAAGCGCTCAATCCGAAGTTCGTCGCAGGCGATCTGGTCGACGACCGCTTTGTTCGCAAGGCACTTGCCGCCGTCGGCGGTCCGCAGGTGTTCGGCCTGCCGGCCGATCTGCTGCGCAAGGAAATGGTGCAGGTTTGAGGCGCATCCCGTGAGCGAGCTGGCAAAGGAGGCGCCGGCTGACATCGACGCATCGGCGGCGCCGGCCGTAACGCACTGGCGTCGCCTGCTGCCGTGGCTGGGACTCGCGCTGGCGATGGGCGTGTGGTGGATCGGTGCGCAACTGCTGATCCTGCGCACGCCGATCGCTGCGTCTTTTGCGCCCGGGCCCTCGTTGCAGGCACTGGCGCGTTTGCTGTCCAGCGGTGAGTTGCTGCCGCACGTGATCACCAGCCTGCAGCGGGTGGCGGTGGGGCTCGGCCTGGCGGTGGCCATCGGCGTTCCGCTCGGCGTGCTGACCGGGTTGTCGAAGCGCTTCGCCGAGGGCACCACACCCGTGTTCCAGTTCCTGCGCATGGTCTCGCCGCTGTCGTGGATGCCGATTGCGGTGATGGTGCTCGGGGTCGGTGATGCCCCGGTGTACTTCCTGCTGGCGTTCGCCGCGGTGTGGCCGATGTTGCTGAACACCGCCGCGGGTGTCGCCCAGCTCGACCCCAACTGGCTGCTGCTGTCGCGCAGTCTGTCCGCGACACGGCGCGAGACCGTGCTGCATGTGGTGCTGCCCGGCATCACCGCGCAGATCCTGACCGGCGTGCGTCTGGCCATCGGCATCATCTGGATCGTGCTGGTGCCCGCCGAGATGCTGGGCGTGTCGGCCGGACTCGGTTATTTCATTCTCGACACGCGCGATCGGCTGGCCTACGACGAACTGATGGCCGCCATCGTGCTGATTGGCGCACTCGGCTACGCCCTCGATGTGGCAGCCCGCTGGATGCACGCCCGCTGGCTTCATCGCTGACAACCGTCCTGGCTGTAACGCCGGCTGCCGTGGTCAGGCACACCCGCCAGGGCCGGCAACCCAGGCCGGCTGCCATCGGCGAGGGGCGTCTCAAAGACCACGCGGTTGCGCCCTTCTCTCTTGGCCTGTTACAGCGCCTTGTCGGCACACTGGATCGCAGCGTCCGGGCTGCCTCCTGCAAGGCCCTGCTGGCCGACAAGGTCGTCGGCCGCGAGCCGCTGGCCCAGATGCAGAAGATCATCGAAACCGAGAACACGACCTGTTCGACGTGCTGGTCCAAGTGGCCTTCGCAGCCGAACCGGTGACGCGGGCCGAGCGCGCTGTGGCAGCCAAGTCAGCCACGGCCGCCGAGTTCACAGACAAGCAGCAGGCGTTCGTCGACTTCGTGCTGGCGAAGTACGTCAGGCAGGGTCTCGACGAACTGGACGCCGAGAAGCTGTCACCGCTGCTCAAGCTCAAGTACAACAACGCGATCGCGGGTGCCTTCGCCGAGCTGGGCAACCCGTAGCAGGTGCGCAAGGTGTGAAGGCGGCTTTTCATGAACCACCAAAAACAAAGCATTCTTTAATTCTTACGGCGGATGTGAAAGAAGACCTGCATTGAATCGCCCGCGAATTCGCGGAGACTGCCCGGAATTGCCATGACCCGGTTCGGGTCATCAGGGCTCGCGACTTGCTCGCGCGCCAGCAGCAGCTTACATCCGAGACCCTTCTGATAAAACGGCCCGCCACCTCACCGAACACCATGCGCTTCGACGGAAAGCTCAGATCCTGGAACGATGAACGAGGCTTCGGCTTCATCGAGCCCACGCAAGGCGGCGACGAGATCTTCGTGCACATCAAGGCATTTCCGCCCGGCACGGGTCGCCCGGTCGTCGGCCTGCCACTGTCGTTCGAGGTCGAGCTGGGCCCGCAGGGGAAGAAGCGGGCCCGGTCCGTCGAGTTCATTCGCACGCGCAGTCCGGGACGCCGTACACGCTCCGAGTCGCCGGCACCCTGGACTCCCGCGCGCGTCCTGGCGATCCCGGCGTTCGTGTTGCTGTACGCCTTCGTCGCTTCCCAATGGTCGGTCAAGCCCGTGGTCGCCGTGGCCTACCTGCTCGCCAGCCTGCTCGCATTCATGGCCTACGCGCTAGACAAGTCGGCAGCCCTGCAGGGCCGCTGGCGGACCCCCGAGTCCACGCTGCACCTCTTCAGTCTGGCCTGCGGCTGGCCCGGTGCATTGATGGCGCAGCAACTGCTGCGGCACAAGTCATCGAAGCCGGGCTTCCGATCGACTTACTGGGGCACGGTCGCGCTCAATGTCATGGGATTCATCGCCAGCCACTCCCCATGGCTGGCCGCAGCGATCACGTGACCTGATCGACCAGCGGTCCCGCGAGTAGCCGACATGGAAGCCGAAGCCACTGCCATATCTGCCGCAGCCGAGCTGATCGCCGACGCAGACGCGCTGCTGATCACCGCAGGTGCCGGCATGGGCGTCGACAGCGGATTGCCCGACTTCCGCGGGGCCGAGGGCTTCTGGCGAGCCTACCCGGCGCTGGGTCGGCGCGGCCTGCAGTTCCATCAGGTGGCGAGCCCGCACACCTTCGAAGCCGACCCCGCGCTGGCCTGGGGGTTCTATGGGCACCGCCTGGGCCTGTATCGACGTATTGCGCCCCATGCCGGCTTCGACATCCTTCGGCGCTGGGGAGAAGGCAGGCGCCACGGCTGCGGCGTGTTCACGTCCAACGTCGATGGTCACTTCAGGCACGCCGGCTTCGATGCGAACGCGCTCGCGGAGTGCCACGGGTCGATCCACCACCTGCAGTGCAGCCAACCGTGCAGCGACGACATCTGGCCGGCCGATGCGTTCGTGCCGATCGTCGACACCGACACCTGCACGCTGTTGAACGAGCCGCCGCGCTGTCCGCACTGCGGCTCGATCGCCCGGCCCAACATCCTGATGTTCGGCGACTCCGGCTGGATCGAACACCGCTCATCGGCTCAGGAGTCGTCGCTGAATCACTGGCTGGACGGCGCCTCGCGGACCGTCGTGATCGAACTGGGCGCCGGCACGGCGATTCCGTCGGTGCGCGATTTCAGCCAATCGGCATTGATCGATCGCAAGGCCGTCCTGGTGCGGATCAATCCGCGCGAGTCGGCAGTGCCGCGACGCATGGACATCGCCCTGCCCGCGCCAGCCCTCGCCGCGCTCGGCGCCATTGACGCGGCCCTGCTCGCCCTCTGAGCGACAGCGCTCCCCGCCCGCAGGTGCCGGCGGGGACCGCGATCAACCGATCAACGTCAGGCGCCCGTGCGCGCCAGCTTGGCCGTCAGCGCCTGCTGCAGCGTGTCGATGCTGTCCTGCAGGTGGGCCTGGGCCTCGGCGCTCAGGCCGGATCGCCTGGCGGCCGTGTTCAATCGGGTGAGCAGCACCTGTGCCTGCGCCCGCGCGAGGCTGCGTGCGTCGACGCGGCTCGATGCGGCGGGGCGCAGCAGCTGCGTCGCGACCCGGTTGATGTGATCGCGCTGCAGTTCGCGGCGCAGCGACGGGATGTCGCCCGACTGCCCCAGCTCGGCCCACACCGTTTCGTTCAACCGCCGATAGAGCTCGGACAGGCGCAGCGCGTCCTTCGGCAGCTTGTCCTCGCTGTCGAGCAGCCGGGCGGCCACGCCGTCGCTCAGCAACTGGCCGAGCACGCTACGCTGCAGTTCGATGACCTGCGAGGCCAGCGAGAAATCGGTGACCAGCGCGGTGGCCGGCGTGCCGTCACCGCGCAGGGCGGCGTCGCCCCGTTCGAGGTAGTCGACAGCCAGCTTCCGCTGCAGGGCCGGCGAGATGCGCAGGCTGTCGGCCGACAGGAAGCCGCGCGCCAACAGGTCGAGCGCGGCGCGCTGGTCGGCAGCCGGCAGCGGCGCCAGCGGATCACGGCCACTGCCCGCATGGTCACGCACCGTGCGCACGCCGCCGATCTGACGGGTCAGCACGCTCGCAGCCCGGCCCATGTCGCGCAGCGCATAGGTGACCGACCGGCGCAGGATCGAGTAATCCTGGTCCGGAGACAGCACGCGCGTTTCCTGCCGCTCAAGAAGGTCGCGCGCGATCGCGATGCGCTTGCGCGCGAACGCGAGCACGTCCGAGCCGAGGTCGAACTGAAGGGTCTCGGGATCGATGCCGAGGAAGTTGTCCTCGTCGGTGCCGAAGGCGAGTTCGGGCTCGGCGCTGCGCGCCGCGATCTTCGCGAGTTCGGCTTCTTCCTGGGCTGCCGGCAACGGACGGTAGGCGTACTCGATGGCCCAGTAGTCATACGGTCCGAGGGTGCTGTTGAACGGCGTGCCCTGGCGGCTGGTCGGCACGCCGGGCGCCGACAGGTTGATGGCCGCGTACTCCATCACCGAGCCGGCGATGCTGTGGTTGGCGGTGAACGCCGGGTCGGTCAACTGCTCTTCGGAGTAGACGCGGGACGACCGGAAGTTGTGACGCAGGCCGAGCGTGTGGCCGACCTCGTGCATCGTCACGTCCTTCATGTAGCCCAGCACGAACTGCTCGGCCTCGGGGCTGCTCGGGTCGATGTCGCCGCGCGCTTCGAGCACGTCGAGTGCGTAGCCGAGCTGCTCGGCCGCCTGGTCGGCGTAGTCGCAGGCCCTCTGCGATCGCATGCCGCGCGCGGCCAGCTCGGCAGGCAGGTCCGTTGAGGGGGACGACGCGAGCACCTGCGATCGCAGCGACCGCAGGCTGCGCGACGACAGGCTCTCGATGCCGATGTCCGCGTCGAGGATCTCGCCCGAACGCGGGTCGACATGGCTCGGCCCGATGGCACCGAACGACGGGCTCGAATTGGTCATCCAGCGCACCGATGCGCGACCGAAGTCCAGTGTGTCCCAGGTCGCGTCGTCGGGTTGCACCTCGACACGGATCGCGTCCTTGAAACCGATCTTCTCGAACGCCTTGTTCCATTCCAGGATGCCGGCGGTGACCGCGGCGCGGTACTTGTCGGGGATCGTGCTGTCGAGCCAGAAGGTGATCGGCTTGACCGGCTCGGACAGCGCGGCGGCGGGGTCCTTCTTGTCGAGCCGCCAGCGGTTGACGAAGCGCTGGCGGGGCGAGCGGGCGAGGTCGTCGCTGAAGTCGGACAGGTTGCTGGTGAAGTGGCCGACGCGGCCGTCGGCCTTGCGTGGCGCCATCACCTGCTCGGGCATCTTCGCCAGCGAATAGTGCAGCGTCATGAACAGGCTGCGCGGATCGGGCACCGAACGCGGCACCGAAGGCATCGGGGTTCCCGGTGGCACCGGTGCGCCCGGAGTCGCCACGGCGATCGATCCGGTGGCGTAGTGGTTCAGCACCTCCAGCACCACCAGGTCCGGGCCGCTGCGGATGTCGGTGATCGCCGAGTTGCGCGCATCGAGGCCATAGCCCTGGCGGTAAAGGCGCTGCAGGCCCATCGCGACACCCATCATGTCGTTGATGAACAGCGGGTTCGCTTCCACCAGCACCGACTTGCGTTCCGGGTGCGGCTGGCTCACCACCGTGGTGGATGCCAGCAGGCTGGGCGAGAACGCAGCCTCGACCGCACGGCCGTTGGGTGTCTTCGGCGTGGCGACGAATTCGGTGTTGCGCGCCAGCATCTGGACCTGGTTGTGGACGCGGCGGAACTCGATCACCACCTCTTCGCCCATCAGACCGCCGAAGTAGCGGCCTTCGCCGAGGCCGGTCTTGTACTTGGGAGACAGGAACAACGGCTGGTTGAAATCCCCGGGGGCCAGTTCGAGCCAGACCTTGTCGTCCTTCTGCCAGAGCGTGAACAGGCCGCTCATCTGCTTGGCGTCCTTGATCACCTCGGCGAAAGGACGAGGGGCACCCGGTGCTGGCGCACTGGCAGGCGCGGAGCCGGCCGCGGGCATCTGGGCTCCGGGTGCCGGCAGCTTGGCGACCACACCGGCCTGCGAGGTGCCGGGCATCGAGGCAGCCGCCGGAGCAGCGACCGCAGCCGTCGCAGCTGCCGCAGCGGTGGGGGTCGACTCAGGCGGGGTCAGCGAAGCACAGCCCGCCAGCAGCAGCACGCACGCGGGCGCCAGGAAATTCGGCACCACCGGCCGACGCAGGGCCAGGGAGATCGCGCCGGACGATGAGGACTGTGCGCGGAAGGACAGGCTCGGGGCTGGGGAATGATTGGTCATGCGTTGATGCGGCAGAAGTAGGACGGGCGGCCCGACGATGGAGTCGTGCCGCCCGGCGCAAGTTTCAACAGAGGCCGAAGTTCAGTTCACTTCAGGGCCTTGAAGCGCACCCGCTTCGGACGGGCGCCCTCCTCGCCGAGGCGCTTCTTCTTGTCGGCTTCGTACTCCTGGTAGTTGCCGTCGAAGAACACCCATTTCGAATCGCCCTCGGCCGCGAGGATGTGCGTGGCGATGCGGTCCAGGAACCAGCGGTCGTGGCTGATCACCATGATGCTGCCGGCGAACTCGAGCAGCGCGTCTTCGAGTGCACGCAGCGTTTCGACGTCGAGGTCGTTCGACGGTTCGTCGAGCATCAGCACGTTGCCGCCAGCGATCAGCGTCTTGGCCAGGTGCAGCCGGCCGCGCTCACCGCCCGACAGGTTGCCCACCAGCTTCTGCTGATCGTTGCCCTTGAAGTTGAAGCGGCCGAGATACGCGCGAGAAGGCACGACGAACTTGCCGATCATCAGGTTGTCGAGACCGCCCGACACATCCTGCCAGACCGTCTTGTCCGCCTCCAGGCTGTCGCGGCTCTGGTCGACGAAGGCCATCTTCACGGTGGCACCGATCTTCACGTTGCCGCTGTCGGGCTTCTCCTTGCCCGCGATCATCCGGAACAGCGTCGACTTGCCGGCGCCGTTCGGGCCGATGATGCCGACGATGGCGCCCGCGGGCACCTTGAAGCTCAGGTCGTCGATCAGCACGCGGTCGCCGAAGCTCTTGGTGACGTTCTCGAACTCGATCACCTCGTGGCCGAGGCGGTCGGCCACCGGGATGAAGATCTCGTTGGTCTCGTTGCGCTTCTGGTAGTCGACGTCGGACAGCTCCTCGAAGCGCGCCAGGCGCGCCTTGCTCTTCGCCTGCCGGCCCTTCGGGTTCTTGCGCACCCACTCGAGCTCGCGCTTCATCGCGCGGGTGCGTGCGTCCTCGGTCTTCTGCTCGAGCTCGAGGCGCTTTTCTTTCTGGTCCAGCCAGATGCTGTAGTTGCCCTGGTAGGGGATGCCGCGGCCGCGGTCGAGTTCGAGGATCCACTCGGCGGCGTTGTCGAGGAAGTAACGATCGTGGGTGATCGCGACCACAGTGCCCGCGTAGCGGTGCAGGAACTGCTCGAGCCAGTCGACCGATTCGGCGTCGAGGTGGTTGGTGGGTTCGTCGAGCAGCAGCATGTCGGGCTTGGACAGCAGCAGCCGGCACAGCGCGACGCGGCGCTTCTCGCCACCCGACAGCTTGCCGATCACCGCATCCCACGGCGGCAGGCGCAGCGCGTCGGCGGCCAGTTCGAGCTGCAGGTCGGTGTTCTCGGAGCCAGCCGACGAGATGATCGCCTCCAGTTCGGCCTGCTCGGCGGCCAGCGCGTCGAAATCGGCATCCTCCGCGGCGTACTCGGCATAAACCTCGTCGAGCCGCTTCTTGGCAGCCAGCACGCCACCGATGCCCTCCTCGACCGACTCGCGCACGGTCTGGTCGGGGTTCATCACCGGTTCCTGCGGCAGGTATCCGATCTTCAGGCCGGGCATCGGGGTGGCTTCGCCCTCGATGTCCTTGTCGACGCCGGCCATGATCTTCAGCAGGGTCGACTTGCCCGAGCCGTTCAGCCCCAGCATGCCGATCTTGGCGCCCGGGAAGAAGCTGAGCGAAATGTTCTTCAGGATCTGACGCTTCGGCGGGACGATCTTGCCGACGCGGTTCATGGTGAAAACGTACTGCGCCATTACAGGGCCCTCCCGGAGCAAAGCGAGTGAAGACCGCCGAAGGCGGGCAGTTGCTTGTAAAGAACGTGTTGCGCCATGGTTTGCCTTGAACTGAGTGGATGCGACGAATGAGAGAGCGACATCAGGGGGCAGGCGCTTCTCGCGAAACGTGCCAGACCCTGCCTTGCCTTGAGCCAGGGGCATTCCGCCCGGAGCGGACTGCGAATGGCCGCTATTGTCGTCGCTCGCCTGCAACCCGGGCCGGCGGCTGCACGGGGCGTCAGGTCCGGGCCTTGATGAAGCGCAGCGTCATCCGGTCCGACTCTCCGGTGGCCAGCGCCTCCATCCGGGCCTTCGAGCCTTCGGGGGCGCCGCTCAGGTTCGGCGGCAGCGACCACACGCCGTGAGGATGGAGCCGGCTGTCGCGGGGGTTGGCGTTGATCTCGCTGCGCCCGTGCAGTTCGAAACCGGCAGACCTTGCGTGCCCGATCACCAGCGCTTCGGTCAGGTAGCCACTGCTGATCTGACGGTCCAGCGGCGTGTCCGGTGCTGCGCGGTGCTCCTCGACGCCAAACACGCCGCCGGGTTTCAGCGCCGCATGAAAGATCCGCAGCCGTTGCAGCAGGCGGCCGTCCCGGACCCAGTTGTGGAGGTTGCGGAAGGTCAGTACAGCATCGAGCGGTCGATCGAAGTGGAGGTCGGTGAAGGCCGTCGTCGGCAGCGTGCCGACGACGACTCGGTCGTACAGGGTCGGGGTGGCGGCCAGTTTCGCCTCGAAGGCCTTGCGGGTCCGCGGCTCGTAGTCGGTGTCAGACCGACTCGGATCCGATGCGTAGTGCGCCACGTAAAGCTTCCCACGCTCGCGCAGGTAGGGCGCGAGTATCTCGGTGTACCAGCCTGCACCGGGTGACAGTTCAAGCACCTGCTGGTCGGCACGCAGGCCGAAGAAGCGCAGGGTCTCGGCAGGATGTCGCCAGCGGTCCCGCGCAGAGTGGTCTGCACTGCGCTGCGTTCCGGCGATGACGGCATCGAGCGACGGATCGAGGTCGCCCGGGTTCGCCGACCGGGAAGCGGGCCGAGCATGCGCGAGGCCCTGCCAGGCGGCACACGAGCCCAGCAGCTGCATCACCATGGCACGGCGAGGCCAGAGCAGCGGGCAAAGGTTCTGCGGGGCCGTCATGTCCGGGATCATGGCCCCGGGCCGCCCTCAGCGACAACAGGGCCGGCTTCATCCCGTTGATCAACCCGCTTATTCGGGAAAACCCGTTAGACTACCTGTAACCAACGCAGCACCCAGTCACTGCGCTGATGTCATCCTGACCGGGCCGCCCCATCGTTGGCGCCCCTCACACCCCTCTGCCTGCGACTGGCGCTCGAAGTTCGAGCGACAGGCCGATCCGCTGTTTGGAATCTCCATGTCTTTTGAATCTCTCGGCCTCGCCGAGCCCTTGTTGCGTGCGGTCGCCGAGTACGGCTACACCACGCCCACCCCCATCCAGATGCAGGCGATCCCCGTCGTGCTCGCCGGCGGCGACCTGATGGGAGGCGCCCAGACCGGTACCGGCAAGACCGCCGGCTTCACGCTGCCGATGCTGCACCGCCTGATGGAAAAGCCCGCGGTGCGCGATGCCAAGGGCAAGCTGCCCATCCGCGCGCTGATCCTGACCCCCACCCGTGAACTCGCGGCCCAGGTCGAGGAAAGCGTGCGCACCTACGGCAAGTACAGCAAGCTCACCTCGATGGTGATGTTCGGCGGCGTCGGCATGCAGCCGCAGATCGACAAGCTGCGCCGCGGGGTCGACATCCTCGTGGCCACGCCCGGCCGCCTGCTCGACCACCACCAGCAACGCACGCTGGACCTGAGCCACGTCGAGATCTTCGTGCTCGACGAAGCCGACCGCATGCTGGACATGGGCTTCATCCACGACATCAAGAAGGTGCTGGCCATCGTGCCCGCGCAGAAACAGAGCCTGCTGTTCAGCGCCACCTTCAGCGACGAGATCAAGGCCCTGGCCGACCGCCTGCTGAACAAGCCGGCGCTGATCGAAGTGGCCCGCCGCAACCAGACCGCCGAGACGATCGCGCAGAAGGTGCACCCGGTCGGCCGCGAGATGAAGAAGGATCTGCTGGCGCACCTGATCAAGTCCAACGATTGGGACCAGGTGCTGGTCTTCACACGGATGAAGAGCGGCGCCAACAAGCTGGTCGAGTTCCTGGAGAAGCAGGGCATCAGCGCCATGGCCATCCACGGCAACAAGAGCCAGGGCGCGCGCACCAAGGCGCTGGCCGAATTCAAGACAGGCGACCTGACCGTGCTGGTGGCGACCGACATCGCCGCACGCGGCATCGACATCGACATGCTGCCGCACGTCGTCAACTACGAGTTGCCCAACGTGCCCGAGGACTACGTGCACCGCATCGGCCGCACCGGCCGTGCCGGCGCGCAGGGCGAGGCGATCTCGCTGGTGTGCCCCGACGAGAACGGCTTCC
>ENA-UOWO01005618-UOWO01005618.1-activated-sludge-metagenome-genome-assembly--contig:-NODE-5618-length-13225-cov-8.373728_pt1 | contig 13225 bp, 11 predicted proteins | sample MGYA00238148_ERZ761564 | MGnify/ENA primary metagenome ERZ761564 (study PRJEB28885, sample SAMN05720194) | activated sludge metagenome | isolation source: Anaerobic digester | place: USA...
AGCATCTGCATATCGGGCGGATAGCCGTATTGTCTGAGGACTCTTTTGACTATTACTTTTAGTTTTGCTTTTACGCTTTCTTTTATGGTCCAGTCTATTGCGGCGTTTTCCCTGACTTTGTTGAAAAGGACAACTGCGAGTTCACGGAGTTTATCTTTTTCCATCACTTCTCTTGCACTTTTATTGTCGGATATTGCGGTGTAGAAAGAATACTCGTAATCGGTGAGTCCAAGTTCTTTGGGCTCTTTATCCATCTCTTTGATTTCTTTACCTAATTTAATGAGTTCGTCGATGACTTCAACGGCTGTAAGAATTTTGCTGTGATACCTTTTTATTGAATCTTCGAGCATTTCCATCAGCGTTCTGCCCTGCACAAGATTCTTTTTTGTCCTTGATCTGATCTCATCGTTAAGCAGTTTTTTAAGCACTTCAAGAGCAATGTTCTTGTGTTCCATATTCCTGACTTCAAGAAGGAAATCTTCAGAAAGTATCGAGATATCGGGCTTTTTTATTCCTGCGGCATCAAAAACATCAATTACTTTCTCGCTTACGAGTGCCTGATCAATAACCTGTCTTATTGTTGTTTCCAGCTCTTCATCGGTTCTGCCGGTTCCGTCCCGGTCGAATTTCACAAGCCGTGATTTCACCGCCTGAAAGAAACCGATCTCATCTTTTACATCCATCGCCTGATCGTGAGGAAGAGCTATCGAAAATGCCCTTGAAAGAGCCGTAACTTCATCTACAAACCGTTTTCTTCCGCTTTCCAACCCAAGTATGTGCTCTTCTGCTTCAAGTATCATCGAGAGCTTTCTGCCGGTTTCAGCTTCAAAATAGTTTTCATATTCAAATCCGTGGAACATTTGCGTGACCACTTCCAGTTTTTCAAGCATTAATGAGACTGCCTGTTCCTGAAGCATTGCCGGATCTCCCTTTCCGCCTGAATCGGAATAAAATGAAAGAGCTTTTTTAAGATCTGATGCAATCCCGAGATAATCAACGATGAGACCGCCGGTTTTATCTTTGTAAACACGGTTAACCCTTGCAATTGCCTGCATAAGGTTGTGTCCTTTCATCGGTTTATCAATATAAAGAGTATTGAGACAGGGAACATCAAAACCGGTGAGCCACATATCACGCACGATAACAATTTTGAGTTCATCATCAGGGTTTTTCATTCTGTCTGCAAGGACTCTTCTATCTTCTTTTGTTGTGTGATGCTTCGATATGACCGGTCCATCAGAAGAAGCCGATGTCATAACCACTTTTATCACACCTTTTTTAAGGTCCGGACTGTGCCACTGCGGTCTTAATGCAATGATTTCCTGATAAAGTTCAGCAGCGATCCGTCTTGACATTGTCACTATCATCGACTTTCCGAATGATCCCTCCTGTCTTGTTTCAAAATGGAGAACCAGATCTTTAGCGACTTGGACTATTCTTTCTTTACTTCCGACAAGCGCTTCAAGCTGAGTCCATTTTGTTTTAACTTTCTGGGTTTCGCTCAGTTCGTCGGTTTCAAGTTCATCATCCATTTCCTTAATGAGTTTGCGTCCTTCTTCACTTAAGCGAATTTTTGCAAGACGGCTTTCATAATAAATTCTGACTGTCGCGCCGTCATTTACTGATGCAGCAATATCATAAATATCAACATAATTTCCAAATACTGCCGGAGTGTTCACATCGGTATTTTCAATGGGAGTTCCTGTGAATCCAAGATATGTCGCATTCGGAAGTGCATCTCTCATATATTTAGCAAAACCGTAAACTACCTTTTTACCGATGACATTTCTGTTGTAATCAAGTTCATCGACTGTTTTTGCTTTGAATCCGTACTGAGTTCTATGCGCTTCGTCTGCAATGACTATTACATTTTCTCTACTTGTCAGTGTTTCATAAACATTGCCAACTTCGGGCTGAAATTTCTGTATCGTGGCAAATACAATTCCCCCAGATGCAACTTTCAGAAGTTCTTTGAGCTGATCTCTGTTTTCCGCCTGAACCGGTTCCTGACGAAGAAGCTGTTTTGATGATGCGAAAGTGTCAAAAAGCTGATCATCGAGGTCATTTCTGTCTGTTATCACTAATATTGTCGGGTTATCCATTTCAAGGACGATCTTTCCTGCATAGAAAACCATCGAAAGCGATTTTCCTGATCCTTGTGTGTGCCAGACCACTCCGCCTTTTCTATCTCCTGCGGGCTGACCTTTTACTCCGGGAAGATTGTAACTTTCAGGAGTAAATCCGATTTCTTCCAACTTTTTATTTCTGTAATGATATCCGGATGCTCTGAGAGTTGATTCGACTGCACGGTTCACTGCATAATACTGGTGATAAGAGGCAATTTTCTTTGCTGTTTTTATTGTCACTATTCCGTTAATGTCACTTTTTGATTTTTCAAAAACTGTGAAGTGTCTGATGAGGTCAAGCAGTGTCTTTTTATTGAGCATTCCTTTTATCAGCGTTTCAATCTGGCCGGTAAGGTGTGATGCTTCAGAAACTCCGTCCGAGGTTTTCCATGTCATGAAACGGCTGAGGTCTGAAGATATCGAGCCTGCTTTTGCAATAAGTCCGTCTGAAATCACTACAAAACCGTTGTATTTAAATAATGATGGAATCGCTTCTTTATAAGTCTGGATCTGTTTGAAAGCTGAAAGGATCGTTGCTTTTTCATCCGCCGCGTTTTTGAGTTCTATTACGACAAGGGGGATTCCGTTCACAAAAAGGATAATGTCAGGTCGTTTATTGACATTGTTTTCAATTATCGTGAACTGATTTATCGCAACAAAATCATTGTTTTCAGGGTTTTTGAAATCAACAAGCCAGACAAGATCACCCCGTTTCGTTCCGTCTTTCTGATAATTCACCGTTATCCCCTCAGTCAGCATCCGGTGAAACACTTCATTGGATGAAATAAGCTCAGGAGAACTCAGCCTCATGACCTGCTTGATCGCATCAACCCTTGCATCTTCAGGAACAGAACTGTTTATCCTGTCAACCGCCTTTTTCAATAAACCGGGAATTATCACATCTTCAAAAGAACTACGCATCGGATTATCGGAATCAGGAGCAAAATCAGGACCGAACATATAGTCGTATCCCTGCTTTGAAAGAAGCTCAAGAGCGAATGATTCGATCTGGGATTCAGTTAGTCTGTCTGAACCTTGATTTTCTTGATTTACATGATTTCCTTGATTATTGGTACTCTTCTTGTTTTTCATCATGTTCATCCTTTAATCCTATTAATCATGGTTCAAGACGGTGATGCACTCTCTTAAACTCCAGACTTTTCGCTCCGAAATTGATCAAAAGTCCTATTTCCATTTTATAAGCTTCAAGATAATTCATTGCCTGAGCCAGATGAACATCTTCAAGTTTTACAAGTGCTTTCAACTCGACCATTATTTTATCTTCGACAAAAAAATCAACCCTTCTTGAACCGATATTGACATCTCTGTAAAAAATCGGCATCTCGTGTTCCCGTTCAAATGAAATATTTTCGTGTTTAAATTCAATAGCCAAAGCCCGTTGATAGATTACTTCCTGAAAACCGTTTCCAAGAAAAGAATGAACCTTCATCGCACAACCGATTATTTTTCCTGTAAGTTCTTCGTATTTCATCTGTCTGAACTCCGGTCTGAATTGTTGTCTGAACCTTTATTGTCTGAACCTTGATTCACTTGATTAACCTGATTTTGACCTTGATTCACCCGATTCACATGATTTCCTTGATTATTGGTATTCTTCTTTTTTCCCATCATGCTAATCCTTTAATCCTATTAATCAAGGTTCAAGACCCTCACTTCACCACTCATTAATTTTGGCAATAGGTTGTCTCGCAGTTTTTCAAGTGTACGGATTTGTTTGTAATTATTCTTTATTTTGTTCCAAATTATATCCGTAGATTTTGCAACTTCTTCAATATGGAATAAATCAGGGACTTCTATTTCTAATGATTTAAGATTTTCCTGATTGATTTTAGGTTGAACAGCTCCAGTAACTATATGTGATATCGATGTTTTCTTTAATATTGTGTACAACAGAAAATTGGTAAACGGTTTTTTTGCATTTAAAACGTGGGTGTGGTTGTTAACCCAATACTTTCCAGTTGCTATCTGTAATATTGGGTAGCCATCTTCTGTTTGAACAGTTCCGTCTTCACCAAGCAGCAAATGTTCCTCATCAAAAATGTACTGGTTAATATAATCCATAATCGTAGCAGCACCGTAATAAGGGAACAACTCTCCATTCTTCATTTTATCTCTTTCGGTACTTGAAAGAGGCACTCTTTTACTATCATGAATTTCTATAATATCAGCTATTTTTACAGTGTTTGTAGTCTCCACAAACCACTGTTTAAATAGTGTTTCCGCCATTGCTTCAAGTGTTTTATTCTGGCGGTGAAGCAGATCAATCTTGTCATCCAGACTTGAGAGAACGGATGCAATCGCTTTTTGTTCAGGGAGAGGAGGAAGGAGGATGTCAATGTTCTTCACAACACTGCCAGATATTTCAGCAAATGTTGTTCCTGTTCCTATTGATTGTAGATATTCCTGGTTGTTTTTTATCCAATAATATAAAAATTTATTAAATGCAATCTCATTGTTGAGCACTAAATTTTTAAAACCCTGATTCGTGCATATTTCATTTTCTGCAATTGCAACATATCCGATGGGTGCTCTTGAAGTTAACAAAACGGTTCCTTTAGGCATCAACTTAGCAGATGAGTTTTCAAGTCCTTTTTGAGTAATATTTCTCTCACCTCTAGAGATAAACATTTTTGAATATCCTGTTAAATCTCTTGGTGTAAGCCATGATATATTGCCATTCCAAAATTCATTAACAGAAGTGCTTGGGGTTCCACCGCCGACAACTTCTGCCACTTCCCCCAGCTTACATTCCTTCCAGTCAGTCATTTTATTTTCCATTTTGTCACTCATTTTTTAGCAACAAACCATTTTGTCGCTCATTTTTTTGAAAAAGTGATCGACAAAAACAAATATTTTCTTCCACTCACTCATGAATTTGCTTCCTCGATATATGCAAATGACTGTGGCGGGTTAATTCCAAAACTTTCTTTTAAATTAAGAAGTTTTTTATATCTTTTGGTTTTTTTAACTTTTATCGCATAAGCGTGTTCTTTTTTATTGAAATAGCTCATAAAGTAGCTTTTATCTATTCCTGCAAATTTTTCTGTCTCTTGCCATATTTTTTCGAGGTCGTCCGTAAGAATACAATCCACTTCGAATTCACCAATAACCTTTTGAACTGGAGAAGAAGCATATACAACCACTGTTTTCACATCAGGATTTTTAAAAATGGTTCTTCTGAATTCATATTTCTTCGTACCTTCAAATATTTTTTCAGCAAATTCAGGCTTAATCGACAATAATACTTTCATCTGTTCCTGTCTCCTTTAATATCGTTTCAAACTGTTGTTTCGTTATTTTCTGAAAACCTCTCGGCGCAGATTCAATATCTTTTATTATTCCGAGTTCTATCATTTTTGCCAGATTTATCCTCCTTGGGAACGAATAAGTGTATAAGAAATTAACAATAAATGGTCTGTTTGATTCGCTATAATTCCAATATTCACTTAGCTCTAAGTCTTTAAAAACACTTCTCTTTCGGCATTTTCTTATAAAATCGGCTTCGTCTTCTATGTCAAAGATTACATCATCAACAATACCAATCGTTGAAATAACACTTTTGTGATATCCCCCCGTTCTATAAAAAATAATTATGTCACCGCATTTTAAATTTCTTTCCCACGACCGGGAAATATAAACCTTACTTATTGCATTTCTATGCGGCTGGCTTTCTATAAAATTTTCAGGAGACTCTGTTTTTAAGATTGAGTCGGGAAGAAGATTCGTATGATATTCCGGATATATCGGGTTAAGAAAAACATTAGCGTTTTTGGAGAAATACGGAAAAGTCAGTTTGGGGTTTTCGGTATCATAATTCGGTGTAAAATCCCTTACATAAACCAGTTCTTCACCCTTTTTACCGTATTTCATAAAACCCCAGTCTTCGAGCAAATTAATCAACCTTGCCTGGTCCATTCTTTTTTCGAATATTGTTACATATATCTCATCAACACGGTTAATTATCGCATTATCAAATATTATTTTCAGGAACCTCTCTCCTAACCTAAGCCCATTACTTACTACCTTAAAAGTTCCGATTTTAAGTCTTTTCTTAGGCAAGAAAACAGGGGAAACATCAGAATAATTTTCATCTCGATCCTCTGTTTTTAAATAGAGAAACGATAATATTTTGTCGTCTTTCTCAGTTATATATGCAATCTCATCTGCCTTACGGTTAAACCATTTCTCAAACCCGGGGTAATCTTCTCTAAAACTATCAAAAAAAGAGTCTTTTACATCTATTTCTCCGAAATGTTTTTTTCTGACTTGAAGAACTCTATAATCAATTAATTCAGGATGTTCTGATACAACTTTTTCCAAGAAAGAATCTATGTTGAACACCTTGTCAGATACATTTAGCAGTCTGGCTTTAAAATGCATCCGTTTATCTTCTGTAATTAAAATATCGACACGATCTGATAAGACCTCATTTAAAAGCGCAGAATCATTAACATCATTTTTACCTTTGTCATAATGGTCTGATATTTCAGCCACTTCAGGGAGTATAGGCGCGACAGTTTTTAAAAGAATATAACTATCTATCTTGGCAAGAATCGTTTCAACTGTTTTAGGATTAGGATTCTTTTTAATTTCTTCAATCGTTATTGGATGAACACATTTTTCATATTTTCCCTTATCAAGCCATTTAAACAAAGATCCGATGTCTTTGTTTACAACCGTGTTCGCTTCACGATGAATAATAATGTTTGTGTCAAGCAATGCCTTCATTTTAATTCTCCTGTTTTATATTATTTCTATTTTAACTCATTAAATTCTTTAATTATTTTAACAATATCGGCTTTATCCGAATCTACTGTAAACTCCCGCATTGCAATCGGCTTAAAATCTTTCAAGCGCTCTATGTCAAAGCGGAAATTTTTTATTAGCTGCCACTTCAGAAAACTTAACATTTTACTCTTTTCATCAAAGAAGATTTTACCAATGACAAAAACACTCTCATAAGAAGTTAGTATCCGCACCAAAAACAGATAAGGTATAAATGAAACCGTCATAATTACTGGAAATAAAAAATCAAAAACCGTTTCCCCTAAATAAAAACTATCATCTGAAACTATTTTAAAAACACTGAAAAACAATAATAAGAAACCTATCATTGATAGAATAATATTAGACATTTGTATAGCCTGTAAGTTTTCTTTGCTGTCTTTCATATTCCCCAAAATAGGAATAAAAGCTGTAAAAAGAAAAGTGATCGGAATCAACAGAACTTCTACATAAAAAGGAAAAACATAAATATTTACAAGGAATTCTACGATTACAGTCACTCCGAAAGATCCAATTATGATTTTCTTGAAAGAGAAGTCGTCTTTAAAAACCATAAAAGTCAATACTATACCTGAAAAGAAAAACCAGTAAACAGTTTGTTTAAGCATTGACGAGTTCCATATCCCCGACAAGAACAAAATTCTTACCGCCAGAACACTGTATGCGAAGAAAGAAAAGAAAAGCATCTTCAACTTTGTTAGAGTCTTAAATAGATCAAAAAAAGAATCTCTTACAGACTTTAACCTCGCAACATAAATAAATAGTACAAACATCCAGAAAAATGTTGCCAATTCCCTGTTGTTAAAATTTTCTGTTATGAAATTTATGATCTTCTCAAAAACTTCCAAACTTCACGATCCTTTTTTAAGTTTCTTCCACTCGCAATTCGACTGGCTCATTGTGCAACTCATATTCATTTTCTCTCCGCAAATTCTTTTTCTGCTTCTTCGATCTGTTTTTTAAGTTCTTCTTTGCTTGGAAGATAAAGCTGGTAATTGGATGCGTAAATATTGCTGTCTTTCGGCAGAGTAAGTTCAACGAGAGAATCGCTTTTTGAAATCCGAGACACTGTCTCGGAAATTAGATTCTCAGAAATCCCAGACACCGTCTGGGCATTATGCAACATCTCGAATTCATGGACTATTTCACATTTGTCCGACACTGTAGGACTAATTGCATTTGCTCTGTTTACAGATTCGGCAGGCAGTGCCTGTTGAATCTTTTGATTTGCGTTTGGAGATTGTGCAGGCAGTGCCTTCGTAATCTTTTGTGGAGTATCCTGAAAGAGATAGATCAGTTTTTCAATATTCATATTTCAGCTCCGTCAAAATTTTCCTTCCACTCGCTCATATTTTTACCTGTCTGTTTGGATCAAAAAAAAGAAAATGCCCGTCAAGGTTACGCATCGTTGAGAGGCGTGACGGGCGTGTTAAAAACACCTTATTCTTAAAATTATTTGTTGTCAAAGATATTTGCATCACACACTTGCTCATTATCTTGTTTCCTTTAATTCGGCACGAACTTTCTTTCCGAGTGCGGTTAAGCGGTATTTCTGCAACCGGCTGTTCGGTTTGTCCGGCACTGTCATTTCTGCGAGTCCTTGATCTAATGCAGGATTCAAATATTTATCAACAAAGTTCTTGCGGTCTTTAAGTTTTAAAACAGTCATCAGTTCATCTCTTGTCATTTCCCCGGAAAACTGCTTTAAAAGTTCGATTACTTGCGGGGTGACTTGTGGGGTGACTTGTGGGGTGACTTGTGGGGTGACTTGCGGGGTGACTTGCGGGGCAAAAAGTGTTAAAGTAACACCGAGATCTTTTTTATTTGTCCACAATGGCTCAGGCAGACCTTTTTCCTTACATGATTCACGGATAAATAGTCCGCCTCTCCCTACTTTTTCCATCATGCCGCATATATAAACCATATTTGCTATATCCGGATTTCGCAATACTGATATTTGTCCGTAACCGATTTTATCCGCTGTAATACCTTTAGGAAATTCTCCTGAATTTGATATTTCAAGACGGTCCGGATAAATAAAAACAGAAAGACTTCCTTGATAATCAGAGTAATCACGGTGAACAAATGCATTTATCAGTCCTTCTCTTACTGCACCCATAGGATAGACAGGTTCATCTTTTCTTTCCAGAGAATCTTTAATAAAATAAGATCTTGTCGAAGTATTTCTGAGAATAAAGTTATATACCTCTTCCAGAACTTTTAAAAGCGGTCCGTCAAAGTTTTTGAAATCTCTGAATTCATCGCTTGTCTTTCCTGTGGGAAAACTTGCCGCCTTCACTATCACCTGCGGATATCTGTTCGCCGTGTTGGTACATAAAAGAACATCCCCTGCATTCGTAAGTCTGCCGAATTTCTCAAGTGAAAGAGATTCAAGAATAGTTTCCTTATTTTTATTCACAGCAAAACTATATCTTCCGGATTTTTTTATTTTATTTCCAATTGACTGGAGATGGTCATAATCGACATCCTGATCAATCTGAGCATCAGAAAAACGGCGTTCCCACCTTTCAGGCTCATTCTGTCTGCGGAAAACCATTTCACGAATTGTTTCAATATCAGCTTTTTTTGTTTTATCCCTGACTCTTATAAATATGTCGTTATTAAAAGAGTATGGAATGTCTTTTCCGGCAGGAACTTCAATGACAAGAACTTTTTTTCCTTCAACATCATGTAACTCAAAGAAAAAAGGAGCTTTCGGAATAATGTGTTCTGCCAGTTCATTTTCAACTTTGCTCAAATTCAAATTAACTCCGGCAACAGTCCCTTTATCGTCTTCAACCCCACAGATCAGAAACCCGCCCTTTGAATTTAGAAATGCACAAATCTCTCTTCCTGCTGAGTCAGAATTATATTGTCTTTTAAACTCAACTTTTTCATTTTCGCCAAGAGAAAGCAGTCTTTTTAATTCTTCTGTTCTCATTTACTGCCCCCCTTTTTTTTAATATTATCATTTATAAACTCTTCAGCCTCCTGGAAACGGGAAAACTGTGCTGTAGTAAAGAGTTGTGCGTCTTCATCCCTGTCAAATTTCTGAACCCAGTTTCCTTTTCTGTCACGAAGAGGTTGCTGCGAAAGTATTGCTTCTTCATACATATCAATCACCCTCAAGTCACCGAACACATCACTTTTTTTATATTTAAGTGCTTTTCTCTTTTCTGATGTGTCACACCCCAGATTTTTTAAAAAATTGCGTGCAAAAACAACATGGTCATGAGAAAGAAGCCAGCGAAGTTTATTTAATTCAACGGCTTTTCTAAGTTCCATGTGAGTGATGGAAATAGCATCTTTTTCATCTGTTCCGCTACCGTAAAAAGGTGTAATTATGCCAAGAAAAAGATCACATTTTTCAACAGCGTCAAGACAATTTTCAAATGCTGTCTTTTTTGACAAAACAGGAATTGTTCCCTTGTGTGACATCCAGACCTCATATCCAAATGAAGTAAGAAGCGAGTATATTTTTTCAAGAAGCTCTTCTATCCCGTAAACAGTTGAAGAGACCATTATCGTTTTCTTTTTCGCCATTTTATTTCTCCTCTATCTTAACCTTCTTCAGATTCTCAAGGATCGCTTCATTAAGTTTTGATTCTTCTTTGAGCTGTTCTTCAAATTCGGCTTTGAGGGTTGTAAATCTTTCAGCAAAATTGAAGTCATCTTCTTCATCGGGGAGTCCGACATATCTGCCCGGTGTGAGAACAAAATCAAGTTCTTTCACTCTTTCAATGCTTGTTGAATTGCAGAATCCTTTGATATCTTCATAGTTACCGTTCGGATTTCTCCAATTGTGGTATGTATCTGCGATCTTTTTTATGTCATCAGACGAAAATTCTTTTGTTCTTCTGTTTATGAGATGTCCTTCGTTCCTTGCATCAATGAAGAGTATTTCATTCACTCTTGTTGTTTTGTTCCTTCTTAAAAACCAGAGCGATGCCGGGATCTGGGTATTAAGGAAAAGTTTTGCAGGAAGATTCACGACACAGTCAACAAGGTTCGCTTCGATAAGTGCTTTTCTGATGTCACCTTCACCTGAACTTTTTGAAGTGAGCGATCCTTTTGCAAGTACAAACCCTGCTATTCCGCCCGGTGCAAGATGATAAAGAAAATGCTGAATCCACGCATAATTAGCATTTCCGGATGGAGGCGTTCCATATTTCCACCTTGCATCATTCCTTAAAAGATCTCCGCTCCAGTCGCTATCATTAAAAGGAGGATTTGCAATGACAAAATCAACCTTTATATCTTTGTGAGCATCGTTTAGAAAAGATCCTTCGTTATTCCATCTGACCTGTGAACTGTCAATTCCCCGGATAGCAAGATTCATTTTTGCAAGCCGCCAGGTCGTCTGATTGCTTTCCTGACCGAAAATCGAAATATCATCGACTCTTCCCTGATGACCGGCAACAAACTTTTCAGACTGGACAAACATTCCGCCGCTTCCGCAACACGGGTCCATAACTCTTCCTTTATACGGCTGAAGCATCTCAACAAGAAGCTCTACAACACTTCTCGGGGTATAGAACTGTCCTCCCTTTTTTCCTTCAGCAAGAGCAAATTCACCAAGAAAATATTCAAAAACATGACCGAGCAGATCCGCACTTCTTGCTTTTGCATCACCGAGCGCCACATTGCTGATAAGATCAATAAGACCACCGAGACTCACCGGATCGAGATTTCCACGGGCATAAACTTTCGGAAGAACATCTTTAAGTGACGGATTTTCCTTTTCTATCGCATCCATTGATTCATCAACGGTTTTTCCAATCGTCGGCTGCTTTGCATGGGATTGAAGAAAATGCCACCTTGCACTCGGCGGAACAAAGAAAACATTCTCCGCCTTGTATTCATCTTTATCTTCCGGATCAGCACCATCCCGTTCCTGAGCTTTGAGCTTTGCATACATCTCTTCAAAAGCATCCGAAATATATTTCAGGAATATCAACCCCAGAACTATGTGCTTATATTCAGCCGCATCAATATTCTTTCTGAGCTTATCCGCCGTTTTCCAAAGCTGTTTTTCAATAGGTTCAGTTGTAACGATTTTCTCTTTTGCCATTGTCCACTCCTGCATTTTCCAATTCCAATCCCGATTATTCTAAACTTTAAGAGGGAGATATCAAATTATTTGTAGGGGCGAATCCGTGTGTTCGCCCGTGGAAATGTGGAAAGGTGGAAGGGTTTCCTTTATTCATCCAGCATTAATTTTTTTTTCGGTTTTTTGAGTTTTTTCAGTTGTTCTTTTTCAACTTCGGTTATGCTTTTTTCGGGAACTGGTATGTCTTCGGGCATTGTGCCGCCGACTCTTTCAATTGTTCCGCGAACTTCTTTGCCGACTAAGAAATGAATTTCATTTGCTTCATCTGCTGTTGCAGTTTTATCTTTCTTCAACTTTTCTTCGGTTTGAGAGATTCTGAATAAATTGGCGATCAGTTCTGTACTGCTCATAAAATCGAGTATCTTTTCGTTTTTCTTCAGCCCTTTCTTTTTATGGATATCTTCAACTTTCATTCCGCCGTAAAGCCCCATATATCCGGCATTCTGGAAGGCTGCATATTCTTCATCTGTAATGACTCCGGCATTATGGGCAGCTTCCGCAAGCATTTGATTCCACTGCTTAATATCACCACGGATCACAAGCCGTTTGTTATCTTCATCAAGCTGATTAAAGTAATCGGCGACTTCCTGTCTTCTTGTCTGAATTGCGAAATATGTCTGACCTAAAGCGATTATCTCTTTTCTGGGATCACCATTTTGAACTATAAGATAACAGGCATAACGACTTAGCTTGTAGTCAATAACAGGCTTTGAAGTTGCACCTGCTTCCACGATTTTGCTGACCTCAGCAAAATGGTCGGGAACCTCATATCCGCTGTTCCTGCAGGCAAGCATTGCCCGTGTCAAAACTTTAGCAAAATTACGCCATTGAACATATTCAAGAACAGCAGCAAACTCTCTTGCATACCAATATTCTGTGCCATCGTCAGAGATTCTTTTTGTCTCTTCAAATGATTTATATTCTTTTGCAATTAGCGTACTCATTAATCCTCCGATTTAAAATCTCAAATCCATGACATTCTAAACTTTAAGCGGGAGATATCAAATTATTTGGGTGATGCGTCAATCCATCAGCTTATCAAATTCTTTTCTGACTTTTTCAAAGGCTGGGATTTCGTTTTGGGGAAGTTTCCAGTCGGTTGTTCCGTGGAATTTTATAGGATCGAGTATGGCTCTTGTTTTTCCGGGTTCTCTCTGGAGCTGGTAGTGAAGATGCGGCGCGA
>ENA-UOWO01005619-UOWO01005619.1-activated-sludge-metagenome-genome-assembly--contig:-NODE-5619-length-13221-cov-5.249278_pt1 | contig 13221 bp, 4 predicted proteins | sample MGYA00238148_ERZ761564 | MGnify/ENA primary metagenome ERZ761564 (study PRJEB28885, sample SAMN05720194) | activated sludge metagenome | isolation source: Anaerobic digester | place: USA...
TTGCCCGTCAATTCCGATCGTCTTGTGGGAGTTGATCAGATAGCCGCCCACGGCTTCCTGCAGCGACGCCCCGGCGTAACTGAACAGTCCGATGACGCCCATCGCGGCGCCCGTCGCCTTCTTGGAGCAGATATCCACCGCCATCAACCCTCCCAGGTAGGTCACCAGCGCGTAGACCGTGTAGCCGAACACCACCATGCTGACGTAGTCGACCCAGACGTGTTCGGGAGGCGCATACACGAAGGCGGCGGTCGACAGCACGAAGAACAGCCCGAACAGCAGACAGGGGACGCTGCGCTGGTGATCGAAGAACCGGTCCGAAATCCAGCCGCAGGTCACCGCCCCCGCGATCCCGGCGAACTGCGAAATCGAGATGATGCCGCTGGCCTTCAATAGGCTGTGCCCCTTTGCCTCGGAGAGAAACACCACGCCCCACGACTCGAAGGCGTACCGGGTCACGTAACAGGCCGCGGACGACAGTCCCAGAATCCAGACGGCGGGCCGGGCCACAACCGCGAGTTGCGCTTTGAACAAGGGCTTGTCCCTGGCCTTGAGTTCATCGAGCGTCTGTTCGCCCGAGTAAACCGCGATCGGCGGAAGCCCGTAGACCTGCGGGCGGTCATACATGAAGAGGTAAAGCAGCACCGCCGCGCTCATCCCCAGCAGCCCCGGCGCGAAGAACCCCATGCGCCACCCGAACGCGCCCACGATCAGGGCGGTGATGATGTACGTCAGTCCCGTGCCGATGTTGTGGGCGGAGAACCAAATCCCGTAAAGCGTGCCGCGCTCCTTGCTCGAGAACCACTGGTTCAACGAAACGACGGAGGGCGCAGCGCCGAAGGTCTGAAACCATCCGCACAAGCCCCAGAGCACGGCGAAGAGATGGAAGCTCGAACAGAAGCCCAGGCACACCAGGATCGTGGCCGACCCGAGCAGCCCCAGCGCCATGAACCGCTTGATGTTCAAACGGTCGGCCAGGAACCCGTTGAAGCACTTGCCGATCATGTAGGTCACGAAGAACACCGACCCGATCGAGCCGATCTGCATCGCGTCGAACACACCCGTTTCCAGCAACGGCTTCTTCACCACCGCGAAACCCTGGCGAACCACGTAATACATCGCGTAGCCCAGCGTGATGGACAAAAAGACCGAGAGCCGACCCCTCCGGTATCGATTCCTGATCTCGGCTTCATCCGTCAGCGGCAGGGCGTCCGGGCCGGTCCTCAAGATGTCCGCGACCGGTCCGAATACAGTCGCCAACCCGCCGTGTTTCGGGGAACTCCGCAAGGAACCCGGGCGCTGCTGGGCGGATCGAGCAGACGTAGGGCTTGAATTTGGCATGAGAGCGGACATTAAGCCGGCGACCCCGCGGCCCGTCGAGCCAAAAGCAATGTCGGAGGAATGGCTGTCAGATTGGGCCTAAAACTCTCCTGGACAAGTTTTTGCGCCGGCGAGGAGGATCCCAAGCCCAAGGCCCACAACAGCGGCTCGATCCGCCGTATCGCCGGTCTGTAACCGGCAAGGGCCCGCTCTGGCGCACCGGCCTCCGAGTTTATCGCGGCCCCGCAGGCTGCAAACCCGCGATCCAGCAGCATTCAAGCAGCATGCAAAGCTGCGCTCCAGCCTCTCGCCGCGACCCTCCGCACGAAACACCCGAGATGCGCCCGGTTTCTTGTGCCGAGCCCAGTTGTTGAGCCCAGTTTTTTTGTTGCCAGAGCCGGGATGTGTCCATACAGTTTGCGTAATTCCAAAGTATTCCGTGGCAGCAACCCTCATTGAAAGTGCGTTTGCGGGTATTCCCGTGCGGGAGGGATGTGGCTCGGGCGATGGCACGGGTCCCACGGGAATCCCCTGCGAACGGAATCGGAATAATGGAGAGAAAGCGATCCTATGCACCTAAAACTCATACAAGGACTCCTGGTGACGGCTCTGGCGGGCGCGACAGCGCTGGCCGGATCGTTCACCTCGAACTTCAGCGACCCCAACCAACTGGGGCTCTGGTTCAGCGGCAGTGCGGTTATCGAGGATGGGCATCTGGCCATCACTCCAGCGGCCAACAGTTTGCAGGGAACGATGGTTGTGGACGATCTCGACTCGTACCAGGCACTCGAGAGCTTCACCGTCACCTTCAAATTGCAGATCGGACCCGGTTCGGGAAACCCCGCCGACGGCTATAGTTTTTCCTTCGGACAGGATGTGACTGCCGGCTCGAACTTCGGCGAGGAAGGCGGCACCACCACAGGCATCAGCGTTTGCTTCGACATCTATGACAATGGCGACGGCGAAGCGCCCGCCATCGACGTCAAGTACAACAACGTGACAGTCGCGCACACCGTGTTCGCCAAAGCCGACTTGGTGACCAGCAAGTTCGAGGATGTGTCCATTCAACTCACCCGGGCCGGCACCCTGAACGTGAGCTACAAGGGCCAACCCCTCTACGCCAACCTCCTCCTGCCCGAATTCGTCCCGGTCGAGGGCCTGTTCGCGTTCGGCGCGCGCACCGGCGGCGAGAACGCGGCTCACTGGATGGACGACCTGAACATCCAGACGGTTGTGGCCGCTGCGGCGACGGCGCCGTCGATCACGGCCAACCCGCAAAACCAAACCGTCGATGAAGGGGCCAATGCCACCTTCACCATCGGGTTCGACGGCTCCGCGCCGCTGGCTTTTCAGTGGTACAAGAACAACGCGGCGATCGACGGGGCCACCGCTCCGACGCTGACCATGACCGCGGTGTCTTTTAACGACAACCAGGCCAAGATCAAATGCGAGGTCACCAACACCGCCGGAACGGCGACCTCGACCGAAGCGACCTTGACCGTCGTGCGGGATGACACCCCGCCGGTGTTGGTTTCCGCCAAGGGCAGCACCGATTTCCTGGGCGTGGTCCTGACGTTCTCCGAGCCGGTCGATGAGGCCACCGGCGGCAACAAGGCCAACTACACGATCGCGGGTCTGACCGTGAATTCGGCGACGGCGCTGGGCGCGAGCGTCGTTCTGGCGACCGCCAAACAGAACGAAGGCGCCACCTACGTCGTGGTCGTGAACAATGTGAAAGACCGCTCCGTTCTCGGCAACACGGTGGCCCCGAACAGCCAGGCGGAGTTCAAGACCTTCATGTTCATGCTGGGCCGCGTGCTCCACAAGAAATACACCGGCTTCAACGACAACAGCGGCGGCAGCCCCCAGAACCTGTTCAACGACCCCCGCTATCCGAACCAGCCCGACCGCATGGACCTCATGCCGATGTGGGAGTACCCGGCCAACGGCGCGGGCCGCGACGCCGCCGCCGACCCGGCCCGGGAATACTTCGACACGCTCGAGGGCTACTTCATCCCGCCCGAGGACGGCAACTACGTCTTCCTCACTGCCGGGGCCGATCGTTGGTGGCTTTATATGAGCACCGACGACGATCCGGCGAACATGGTGATGATCGCCGCCGAGCCGGGCGGGTGGAGCGATCCACGCGGCTGGACGCAAATCTACTCGGGCACGCTCGAAAGCCGCCGCTCGGATTACTCGACGCTCAACCAGTGGCCGACCGCCCCGACCATCACCCTCGAGAAGGGCAAGCGGTACTACATGCTCGAAGTCCACCACGACCCGAGTTGGTGCGGGGCTGACGATTTCAGCGCGGCTTACATCAAAGAACTCGACCCCGATCCGGCGAATGGCTCGGCGCCGACCCTGACCGGCGACGTCGTTGGCTGCTATGTGGACCCGACCGGCAGTTCGGTCACCATCACGCAGCAACCGGCGAACACTACGGCGATGATCGGACGCGAAGCCACGTTCACCGTGGTTGCGACTGGGACGTCCGCCTATGGCGCCGCCCTCGCGTATCAGTGGCAGAAGATGGCCCCGGGCACGAGCACGTGGACTGACATCGCCGGCGCCACGCTGGCCTCGTACACCACGCCGGTCGTGACGCTCGCCGACAACGGTACCAAGTTCCAGGTCATCTGCTCCGTGCCGGCCGTCGTTCAGCCGAGCGCGACAGCCACGTTGACCGTCACCGCTGACGCCGCTCCGCCAAGACTGGCGGGCGCCGGGGCGCTCCCCAGCCAGACAGGAGCCACATTCGACGTCGGCGTGACGTTCGACGAAAAGGTCGATGCCGCCACGGCCGGCACCCAGTCCAACTACACCCTGTCGGCCGGCACCATCACCGGCATCAAGTTCTACGGAGGTTCGCCGGGCGCTGTCCTGACCGTCTCGGGATTGACGGTGGGCAACACATACACCGTCACGGTGAAGAACGTGAAGGACCTGGCCGGCAACGCCATGACCAGCGAGTCGAAGGACTTCAAGGTGTCGGCGATGAAATGGGGCGTCGTGGGCGCCAACGAAGCCGCCCTCGGCAACGGCGTCCTCGCCACCGCCGACAACGGATTCGACGTGTACAGTGATGGCGTCACTGAATGGGCGACGTACGACGAGGCCACTTTCGTCTACGAGGAAGTCACCGGCGACTTCGACAAAGTGCTCCGCGTCGAGTACCAGGATGCGTCGAGTCAATGGGCCCGCGCGGGCCTCATCGCCCGCGACGTCACCAACTTCGGCGTCGATCGGGCCACGCAAACGGGCAGCGGTTTCACCGATCCGCCTTATGACGGAACAGCCGGCCGTTACCAGAAGGTGCACGTGAACCCGGTGCGGACCGCGATGGGCACGCCGGGCAACAACAGTTGGGAAGGCAACCGGCGCTTGCAGACCGGAGCCGCCGCGGACTCCGCGGGCGGGGGCGGCACGCCGCTCTATCCGAATGCGTGGTGCCGACTCCAACGCGTCGGTCAGACGTTCACTATCTTCCGAAGCGACAACGGAGTGGACTGGACCCAGTTGGGCGCCAGCACGTTTGACCCGGCCATGCCGGACAAGCTCTTCGTCGGGCCGGAGTTCTCGCCGGAAAACGGCAACATCAGCGATGTGGCTCTCAAAGGCGTCTTCGTCGCCAAGTTCCGCGACTACGGCAACTTCAGCGTCGCCCCGCCCGAGTTCGTCAGCATCACGGTCAACCCCAACGGGACCGTGACCGTCGCGTGGACAGGCGGCGGAACGCTCCAATACACCACATCGCTCACGCCTCCTGTCACGTGGGCGGATGCGCCCGCCGGGAGCGTGAGCCCCTTCACGCTCGACCCGTCCCAAGTCGGGCCGATCGTGTTTGGCCGGATCAAGAAGTAAGAGCATCGTGGTTTCAGTGACACCGAGGCCGGGGGCGCCCCCCGGCCTCTTTTTTTGTCCGAGGCGACACCTCTTTCGCATCGGGCCGCCCGTGGTTGTGCGGCCGCTGCCTGTGCTTCTGGCCGAGGTCGCGCCCCGCCTGGCCAACTTCGGCCGCCCCATCTCCGTGCGCGTTTGAACCTTGCCAACGCCCGGTGCGACAGGGGCGTCGGGGAGGCCCTGACCCAGTTTCGCGAGGCGCTTCGATTGGATTCCGGAGACCAGACAGCGAGAGACTCGATGACCGCTCACGAGCGGCGCCCCGATCCAGCGAATCCGGTCCAGAGAATCCTTGACCCCTCGGACACAGCATACAAACTTGACCTGTCCGCAACCCGTTTCATCGGTCGACGATTCCAGCGCGGCTCCGGCACAGATCGGCTTATGACACTTCAAGACGCCATGGTCCAAATCGCGCGGCGGGCCAAAGCCGCCGCGCGCGAACTGGCCGGCTTGTCCACGTCCGACAAGAACCGCTGCCTCGAGTCGATGGCCGCGGCTCTCGAAGCGCACGCGTCCCAACTCGAAACGGAGAACCGCCGCGACCTCGAAATCGGGGCCCAAGCCGGGTTGTCCCGAGCCATGCTCGATCGGCTGCGCCTCGACGACAAGCGGATCGCGGCGATGGCCCGCGGTCTCCGCGAGGTTGCGGCCCTGCCCGATCCGGTCGGGCGATTGCTCGACGAGCGGGTGCGTCCCAATGGCCTGAGACTCGAGAAGGTCTCGACGCCCATCGGCGTGATCGTGATCATCTATGAAAGCCGGCCCAATGTGACCGCCGACGCCGCGGGCCTCTGCTTCAAGTCCGGCAACGCAACCATTCTGCGCGGGGGCAGGGAAGCCCTGCACTCGAACCGCGCGATTGCGTCCGTCATGGCCGACGCGGGCAGGGCGGCCCTGCCGGCGTTTCCGGAGCACGCGATCCAGTTGGTGCAAACCCCCGAGCGCGAGGCCATCCCGGCGCTGTTGTCGCTCAGTCAATACATCGACCTCTGCATGCCGCGAGGCGGCGAGGGGTTGATCCGGGCGGTGGCGGACTGCTCGAAGGTGCCGGTGATCAAGCATTACAAAGGCGTTTGCCATGTGTTTGTGGACCGCGCAGCCGACTTCGCAATGGCCGAGCAGATCGTTCTCAACGCCAAATGCCAGCGCCCGGCTGTCTGCAATGCGATCGAGACGCTGCTCGTCGATGCCCCGATCGCCGCGGCCTTCCTGCCGGGCGTCGGGAAACACCTGCAGCAGCGGCAGGTGGCATTGCGTGTCGATGAAGCGGCCCTGGCGATCCTGCAGCCCCATCTGTCCGGATTGCGCGGCGCGACCGAGCAAGACTGGTTCACGGAGTACAACGACCTCGTCCTCAACGTCCGCGTGCTCGATGGTGTGGACGCCGCCGTCGCCCACATCAATCGCTACGGCTCAGCCCATTCGGACGCCATCGTGACCGCCGACGAAGCGCGGGCCCGGCGGTTCCTGGCCGGAGTGGACTCCGCCGCGGTCTACTGGAACGCGTCGACGCGCTTCACCGACGGGGGCGAGTTCGGCATGGGGGCGGAGATCGGGATCAGCACCGACAAAGTGGGGGCGCGCGGTCCGATGGGACTCGAAGAGTTGACCAGCTACAAGTGGCTGGGGTTCGGCCAGGGCCAATTGCGCACGTGAACGACCAGGCCGATCTCGCGAGCCTCATCACCACGGACATCAACACCCCTTTCCCCGTTGAATGGCCTCTCCCGGTCGGGCACAATGCAGCCACCTCGAACGTGATACAACGCAGCAAGTCTTGCCGCGTGTTCGACACCGAACCCGACACCTAAAAGCGTGTTCGCCATGAAGACCTACGTTCCTCTGGCATTTGCTTTGATTGTACGCACCTTCTGTCTGGCGGCTCCAGGTGACCTGAAGTGGACTTTCAACGCGATCCCGACCCCCGAGTCGGGGCTGTCATCGCCACCGGCGGTGCTTGCCGATGGCACGGTGCTGATTGTCGCCCCGGGCCAGGCGCTGTATGCGGTGAGCGCATCGGGTCGGGAACTCTGGCGATACGCACCGGCGGGGGGCGTGGACGGCGCGCCGGTCGTCGGGGCCGCCGATGTATTCTACGTCGGCGGCAGTCATCTGCGAGCGCTCCAAGCGCACGGCTCGGTGCGCTGGTCGTTTCCGAGCCCCTCAGGGTCGGGATTCGACGTCCCGGTGCTTGGCGCCGATGGCACAATCTACAGTGTCGCCGGCGACGGTCGGTTGTACGCTTTGCGGGGGGACGGCACGCTTCGCTGGGTCGCTTCCACTCCACAGGCGTGCTTGGCAAGCCCGGTCATCGGCCAGGACGGCGCACTCTATCTCAACCTGCGCTACGGCGGCTTCGCCGCGATGAACCCCGACGGCAACCTCCGCTGGACCGTCGCCGTCCCTCGGGACCTCAGCGGCCCTGCGGCCATCGCTGACCACGGCACCCTTTACGTGGCTTCCTCGGGCGCAAGCATCCTGGAAGGCTGGCTCTACGCCTTCTCCCCGACCGGCAGCAACGTCTGGACCTTCGCCAGCCAGTCGGCTTCAGTGAATTCCCCGGTCATCGGCGGCGATGGAACGGTCTACTCGGCATTCCTTGATGGACGCGTCGTTGCCCTCCGACCGGACGGCACGCTCCGCTGGGAATACCGAGTCAGCGTGCCACAAACCGACGCGGTGGTGGCGACGCCGGCAGTTGCGGCAGACGGAACCGTTTACGTGGCGGGTGCGCAGGACCAACACCTGCACGCCATCGCGCCCGACGGCCAACCCGCATGGGTGTTCGCGGCAGGGACCACCCTGACGAGTTCCCCGGTGCTGGGTGCGGACGGTACGGTCTATTTCGGAGGCAGCAATGGCCGCCTCTATGCCGTCGAGGGTTCGGGCAGCGGCCTGCCGGAGACCCAATGGCCGCGGTATCGGCGCGACGCCCACAATAGCGGCGGCACACCCCGGCTCCCGAAAGCGCCACCCGTTGCCCCCGAATCCGTCACCGCCTCCCTGGCCTTCACGGAGAAGACCGTCATCACTTGGAGCAGCGTGCCCGATGCCGCGGAGTACTCCGTTTGGCGCGGCACCAACCCCAACGCACTGACATCTCTGGCCGGCGGCATCGGCGCCACGACGCACTTCGACGACACCACCGCCATTCCGGGTGTTGACTACTTCTATGCGGTTCAGGCTGCCAATTTGGTTGGGCCAGGCCCGCTGTCGGCTGTCGTCCCGGGCCAAAGACGTATCGCGCAGCCGGGTGAATTGGTCTGGAAGCTCGAAATCGGCAGCGGTGTTTCGACACCGTCGGTGGGACTCGATGGCGCTGTCTGTTTCGGCGGAGGGGATGGGAAGATGTATGCGGTCGGCCCTCTGGGGCTGAAACGATGGGATTATGATTTCCAGGGCACGCTCGGCGGCGGGCCCGTCCTGGCTCCGGACGGCACGGTCTTTTTCACCGCCGCCACCCGGCTGAATCATAACGTCGCTCCGCCCAACGGCCACTCCCTGTTCGCACTGAGCCCCAACGGCGCCGTCCGATGGCGCTACGACTTCTCGGGAGCAGCGGCGGGCGGAATCGCCCTGGCCGCCGATGGCACGATCTACGCCGTGGTGCAGGAGGACGAATCGACCATGGCGCTCCTCGCATTCAACTCGGATGGTGATCTCGATTGGCGCCTTGAGAAGTCGGATCAAGCCTCCGAGCCGCCCGCCATCGGTTCGGATGGCACGGTGTATTTCGGCACGCGCTGGGGGCGCCTGTACGCCGTCAGCCCGGCCGGCACGCAACTCTGGATGCTGCAGAACAACATCTGGATGAACACCGTCGCCATCGACGGCAAAGGTGTCCTCTACGTCTCCGGCAGCGAACTGGTCTCGGTGAATCCCGACGGCACGGAGAGGTGGACTTACCCGGGTACGGATTCGGGTGTGTCGCCGGTCAGTATCGCCTCCGATGGCGCCATCTACGTTGGCTTGAACGACGGCACGCTCCGCGCCCTGAACAGCGATCGGGCTCAGCAATGGGAATTGCCGTTGGGCGGAATGCCGGGCGCCTCGGCGATCGGGGCGGACGGGACACTCTACGTGCCTTCGCTGATCAACATGTTCGCCCCGCAGTTCGCGCTGCATGCCGTGTCGGCGGCCGGCGCGAAACTCTGGTCGTTCGTGCTCGACGTCAACATCAGCGCTCCAGTGCTTGGCCCCGACAACACAGTCTGCTTCGCCGCTGCCGACAACTCGATTTGCGCCGTCCGAACCACAGCGGCGGCGGCCTCGGCTCCGTGGTCGGGTTTTCAGCACGACCCGCAACATACGGGCCGCACGGACCTTGTCCCGCCGCCGCCCGGCACGCCGACCGGTCTGGTGGCCACGGACCGCGAGTCGCCCTCGGTCATTCGGCTGAGTTGGTCGTCGACTTTGGGTGCGTCCGCCTACGAAGTCTGGCGTGCGGCCAGTGACGATGCAGCCGCCGCTGTCGTGGTAGCGACCGTTGCTGCTTTAAGCTGGCGCGACCTGAACGCGACTCCCGAAGTGCCCTACTTCTATTGGGTGCGGGCCCGCAACGCCGGCGGCGCGAGCGACCTCGCTGGCCCAGTTCGGGGCGTGCGACGGCAGCCGATGCCTGGCGATGTCATGTTCGAGTGGGCCGTGGACGGAATCGTGCATGCCTCGCCCGCCATCGCCGCCGATGGCACGCTGTACGTCGGCGTCCAGAACCGGACCGACACCGTTTCGCCCTGCGCGCTTTATGCCCTGAATCCCGACGGCACGATCAAGTGGAGCTACACCGGCACCACATGGATTTTCGGGTCGCCTGCCATCGGCCCGGACGGGACCATTTATTACGGGGCCTATCACCAGAATCTGGTCGCCCTCAACCCGAATGGCTCGCGCAAGTGGGAGTTCAACCCCAAGTACGCCGTTATCGGTACGCCAGCGGTGGGACCGGATGGCGCGGTTTACTTCGGGGCGTTGGACGGCGGTTTCTACGCCTTCAACGACAACGGCACCAAACGCTGGGAATACGCGGCAGCGGGCGGAGTCATTTCCTCCACGGCCCTGACCGGCGACGGCTCGATCTATTTCGTGGCCGGTGACGATCTGCACGCGCTGAACGCGGACGGCACCCTGAGGTGGCGAACAGCCGTCGGAGGCAGCGGAGTCGATTCTCCGGTGTACAGCTCGTCGGCGGTCGCGGCGGACGGCACGCTCTATGTCGGCTCGACCTTCTCCGGCTTTCACGCGATTAACACGGACGGCACGCGCCGATGGACTTACGGGAGCGGACAGACCTTTCTGGCGTCGCCCGTGATCGATGCGGGTGGCAATGTCTTGATCGGTTCGAGCGGCGTGTCGTCCTTCGCTCCGGCCGGGGCCCTCAATTGGACGGCGCCGGTCGGCGGCGTGCTGGCGACGGCGGCAATGGCTGCCGATGGACGTGCTTACATCGGCACCCGCGAAGGGAAGTTCGTGGCGCTCGAGTCAGACGGCACGGTGGCGTGGCAGGTGGACTTGGGAACGCCGATCACGTCGTCCGCTGCGATCGGTGCCGACGGCCTGGTCTATGTTGGCGCTGACGACCGCAAGGTGCGCGCGCTGTACGCCGAGGCAGCGCCAGCCGCCACCCCCTGGCCGATGTTCCAACACGACGCGCGTCACAGCGGCCGCAGCGCCTACAGGCCCGACGTGCCTGGCGCGCCGACGCCGGTGAGCGCCAGTCACGGCGAATACCCCGATCGCATCGAGGTGACTTGGCCCAGCCTGCCCGGCGCGTACTTGTATGAGGTCTGGCGCCACACCAACGCGAACGTGGTCGAGGCGCAGTTCCTTGCCAGGTTCGGGGCCAAAACGAACTTCACCGATCAAACAGCCAACGCCGGAGTCGAGTGTCACTATTGGGTCCGGGCGCTGAATTCACAGGGGACGGGGCCGTTCAGCATCCCGGCGGTCGGCTTGCGCCGGTTGCCGTTGCCGGGCGATGTGATCTGGCGATCCGCTCTCGTGGGCGATGGTATTAGCGGGCCCGCCGTGAGCCGGGATGGCCTGATCTATTTCCCCGGGCGAGATCGCCGCCTCTACGCGTTTGGCCCGGACTTCGCCTTGCGTTGGACCTACCCGCCGACTGGCAACGCGATGGGGGCGAGCGGCAACTTGTCCGAACCAGCCATCGCGGACGATGGCGCCGTCCTCTTTGGAGCGCCGGATGGTTACTTCTACGCGCTCAACTCAGACGGGACCTTGCGTTGGCGATGGCGCGGCTTCGGCCTGACCTGGTCCATGCCAGCGGTGGGCGATGACCGGGTGTACGCCCTGGACAACATGAACTCTCTGTATAGCTTCGTCCTGACGAACGGCAACCAGTCCTGGAAGGCTATGCCTTATGTGAGCAGCCCGAGCAGCTTGGTCGATGTGGACGGAACGGTTCTCGCCGCCAATGCGAACCGGTACCTGGCTGCCTATGGTCCCGGCTCGAACCAGCGCTGGTTGCTCACCACCACCCTCAGCGGCACACCGCTGCCGTTGATGTTCGGCCCCGACGCGACCGTGTACCTAGCGTTCGGGACGCGACTGGTGGCCGCTGCACCCGAGGGGACCAATCGATGGACCAGCAACTACACCCGGGCCTTCACCACCGGCTTCGTCATGGACCGGGGTGGGATTCTCTACTGCGGGGGACAGAACCGGCTGCTGCTCGCGCTCGCGGCCGATGGGAAGAAGCGCTGGGAGTTTACCGCGGGCGGCGACCTGCAGTCGTCCCCTGTGTTGGGCGAGAATGGGCAGATCTTCTTCCTGGCCAGTGATCGTCGTCTCTATGCACTGAACCCGGAGGGGACCAAGGCGTGGGATGTGTTACTCCCGAATCTGACCGTCGGCAGCATCCGCTCCGCACTCAACCTCACGCCTGGCGGCGCAGTTCTAGTCAGCTCCTCGGGGGGCCCGCTGTTGGCAGTCGAAAGCGGCACCCGGCTGGCCGACGCGCCGTGGCCCGTCTATGGCGGGGCGCCCTGGCGGGGTGGTCGACGCCAACCGCAACTCAGCTACGACCCGGCGCAGTCGCGGCTCAATGCAGGCCACGCCGAACCTGTTCTCATCCAACCCCTGTTGCGCTCGCCCGGTCGCACCTTGGCCCAGGTTGAACTCTACGAGGACTACCGCGCCACGAACGCCTTCCTGGTGGCGACTCAGGCGCCCTTCGTGTTTGTCCTCACGAACCTGTCGGTTGGTTCTCACACCTACGCCCTCCGCGCGGTGGACAGCGCAGGTTTGGCCTATCGATCAGCGCCCTTCACTGCCACCGTGACGTCTGCGCTCCGAGTGGCCATGCGAATCAACGAGGGGGCGCCATTGCTCGAATTCCCGAGTGTCCCCGGGCACGTCTACACGATCTTGGCGAGTCCGGACCTGACCGGGTGGGAGGCTGTCCAGGAAGTCACGGCGACGGAGCCATTCACCCAGTGGCCGGTTGTCGACGAGCCGCCGTCATCCTCGAAGCGATTCTACCGGGTGAGGTTCACGCCATAGTCGAGTCCCTCAGGATTTGAGGAGCACTTCAACAGCACGCCAGGACACCCCGAGGTCGAGGCGCGCAATGACGTCGAGTCGCACTTGCCCCGGCAACGATCAGGGCTCCCAACGCCTGGCTGGCTGGCCCCTCAGCCACTGAGCGGTGTGGAACCGATGGTCCAATGTGAGAATGAAGCTGCCACGCATGCGCAATGATCTCACAGGCGAAGGCCAGCAGACACGCGACCGTCACCGTATCGGCCAGCATTCATGGCAAAACGGAGCCTCGCTAATTTCCCAGGGCGCGGATTTCCGCGACCGGCAGCGCGCGACGCCAAATCCGAACGTCGTCGATGCGGCCGCGCGTCTGGTACATGGTGGCGTCCTCGGAATAGATTCCGACCCTCAGTTCACCAGACCACGCCGCGGGGTCGACCGCTCCCACGTCCTTGTGGCCCACTTCCTCGCCGTCGACAAAGAGCCGGCTGGTCG
>ENA-UOWO01005620-UOWO01005620.1-activated-sludge-metagenome-genome-assembly--contig:-NODE-5620-length-13220-cov-4.581922_pt1 | contig 13220 bp, 10 predicted proteins | sample MGYA00238148_ERZ761564 | MGnify/ENA primary metagenome ERZ761564 (study PRJEB28885, sample SAMN05720194) | activated sludge metagenome | isolation source: Anaerobic digester | place: USA...
ATCCAGATTAATATCACCGGGCAACAGGTAATATTTACTAAAATCATATATCTTAGTATTACTAGCGTTTAGGTTAATTTCGCAGATCGTACTTTCTGGTGTCTTTTTATTTTGACCATCCTGACACATTTTTTGTTTTAGATGAGCTGGTCCCTTAACTTTGATAAAGTTAAAATTATTACTTGTTGCAAATTTATTGTCTAGAGATAATCCATCAACTTGAAAGACTCGATATCTAACTGACATTCCGTTTATTAACTCTTCGACCTCTTTATCTGTTTCTTTAAAGCTAGTCTGAACTCCAGTGTCAAATTTATTTGAGGGAACATTGGCTATATCAAGTTTTAGTTTGCTATTAGACACAAAAGTGTTTAAACATTTGGCTCCAGCAGAAATTCCTCTAAAAGATATTTTGAAAGAGACTTTGGCATCAGTCGTAGTTTCTTCTTTTTTTAATACTTTAACTTTAATATTTGATCGGATGTCTTTATCTTTAACTTTAGCTCTAATTGTTGTTTCTCCATCTTTAATCCCTTTGACAGTTCCATTGGAATAAACCTTGGCTATAGAGGCGTTTTCGCTTGTCCATTGAATTTTGACATTTAAACCTTTTGGTTCGGTTTCAATGTTAATTTTTCTAGATTCATCAATTTTAAGATTTAGTTGGTCTGGAATGGGTTTAATAGCACTAATAGATGGTGTTTGGGTTGGAGACGAAGATGGCGTTTGGGTTGGAGATGGTGTCTTGGCTTTACCGACCTCACAACCATCAGATAGATTATTATTTTTATTTTCATAATTAGAGTAACATTTATCAAAATGACATTTTCCTTGGATACATGAATAATAAGAGTGGGGTGTATAACAAATATTCCCGCACTTACCACAATTAAAGGGATCATTTTGAAGGTCAAACCCCTCATCAATGGATGATTCTGATTTTTTTTGAGAGCTAGACCCGTCATTTCCTTCCCAATAAAGATTGTCTCCGTCGTTATCTTTTCCATCACAAATTTCTATATTTGTTGATAAATCAGTTGTTGATTGTTGTTTAATAGTATTCCAAGAATAATTTGAAGCGTTAATTAGGTCACCCAGAACTTGACCCCACTCACATACTATAAAGCCTGATGAGGTGTTGTTTGATAGATAACTCCACCATTTTATATTGGTTGCGTTATCCCATGAAGCAGTCATATAATTAAATCCATATTTTTTGTAAAGATTTGAAGACCCGGTCATTTTGTTTTGGCGGTCTTTTGTACCATAAATCCAAGCAATTGGAATAAGATTTTTGTCTAATAAATCTAGTGAATAGCATGTTTTTCCTGGTTTGCCGCCAAAAAGAACCTGATAGTCGTCTCTTCCTCCATTGTGTAGAGGACTAATCATGTCATCCCAAACAAGAATTTTTATGTTTGGATTATAAGCCTTAATTTTATTGGAAAGATTGTTTAAATATGTTGCTAATACTTGATAATTTGAAAGATTTCTTTTTTGAGCACGACTATCTCGATTTATACCCCTTAATTCGTCCATAGCGATAAAAACATATTCTGGGTTTATAGTTTTCATGGTTGGGTCAATTCTACGACTAGTATACTCATCTATACCATAAGGGTCTGAAAGACTTTGTAACCCTGAACCGGTATCAGTTTCCATGTTAAGGGCGATATCATAGTCTACTTTTACGTTGGCATTATTAGGAATATTACCAGTTACAATTCTTTCAACGACCATAGCATCGGCTTCATCTGGGAAATGGGTGTTAATACTTCCATAACTTGTAATTTTGTAGTCTTTATCCTTAACATATTCAACAGTTCTGCTGTCGTTCCATATGTGTAATCTAGAATCAGGTGTTTCTATAACTCCTTTTAATTTATCAGTCAGATCAATTAACTGAAGATTGTCAAGCCAAAATTCTAAAACGGATCCAGTCGAGGATCTTACTGTTATAGTGATAGAAGCTTCATTGTTTGAGGTAGTGAATTTTATCGCATGTTTGCGCCAAGTATTATTATTTTCAAGTGAACTTCTTTTGTAATAAACGTTTCGTATAAAGTTTCCGTTAGTATCTTTTATTTGAATAAATAGATAGGGATCCGAACTATCATTGGTAGGATGGTTTGTTTTTGTATAAAAAGAAAGGCTGTAAACCCTATTGGGTAAAAGGCTATAGTTTTGTGTCGTTGATGAATTTTTATCTGAACTCCACAATGGAGTATTACCATCACTTTCAGTTCTTTTTGAAAAGGTAAGTTTTGCTGAACATCTTCCATCATATTTTTCAGTACAATCCCAAGACCAAAATTGTTCATCGCTATTATTGACAGATCTCGATCTCCAATAATCTGGAAAATTATCATTATTAGAATCATCTTCAAAACTTGGATTATTAATGAGATTAGCAGGTAAGGATGATCTTGAAACAAGTTTATTTGAAGAATTAAATTTAAAATCAATATTTTTAGCATAAAAACCTTCGTTATAGTTTGGATTAATTGTTACAACTCCAAGTGGAGAAAGATTAGAGGTGATGTGAAAATGGCGAAGTCTAGAATAATTTTTTAAGTCTAAAGACCGGTTTATTTGTTTTTGAGTACTATCACTATTAATAGAAGGGACACCTTCTGTCCACAGGTTATATTTATATTTTGTCAAAATATCAAACCATTCTTCTTCGGTAGTAATAAGTTTACCTTTCCAATTATACCCTTTATCAAGTTTTCCATGCCAACCTCTAATGTTAAGGTCTGGCCAATCGGATATTTTAGTTTCTGGTAGTTGTATTGCATTATTGTTCATTTTTAATAACCAAGTCAACGATATCGTTCCATAAAAAGTACCAGAGGTACTATCGGCTAAAATTAAAATTTGTTTTGGTTTAACTAGAAGGATATATCCTTGATTAAAACCCTTAGTAACTTCTTTTTTAAAATCAATACCGTATTTTGAGGCCAAACTCTTTAAAGTACTATTTTGATTTGGATTTCCGATAATTATTGAATAATCAGGAATTTGATTAACGTCAGAAATATTTGTTAGGTTGCTCAAATTTGGATTGATACTAGAAGAAGATATTTCTTTTATTTTAGTTAACAAATAATTAGCAGTAAAATTTTCGTACTCGTCATTGGTGTTGGCAAAAATTTTCCAATTTGAATTTATGCTGACCGTATCACAGCCAAGAGTTATTTTTTGAGGCTTTGGAATAATCGTGTTTGGATTAATAGACGATCCCGAGTCGGGGCAAGTAGTTGGAATTGCAATATTATCAGAATTTGCTAGGGGCTTGCTAACAAAAATAAATCCAAAAATTGAAATAAAAAATAAAAAAATGATTATTTTGGTAGTTTTTTTGTAAATTAATTTCATCAATATTTCGGGATGGCTATTAAATTAATAAGATTTTGATAATTACCGGCGGCTTGGTTTGGAGAAATGTTGACTTTGTAAGTTATTCGCGCCAAACGATCTTTTACTCGAGAATTTTCTGACATAAATACTAGAGGGAGATCGTTTTTTGAAAGATCAGCAAAAGGGCGGTAATAAGTTGAGTCGGTAAAATAATTAGAAGTACCAATATTAGTAACTGTACCGCTACTATTAATTCCGATGGCGTTATAACCAAAACCATAAGCAGTCGAAAGGGTCCATGGAGCAGAGGTAGTTTTGGTACAATTATTGCTATTACAAGAAGTATCGGGAATGGTGTAATTGTTGGCTAGTAGGGGGTGATTGGCAATAGCCATGATTTCGTAACCATGGCCAGATGGGGTGGTAATAGTAATAATATTAGTTTGAGTTGAGCCGACATTTGGAGTGAGTGAACCAAAGGATAAATCCAAATCGCTAATACTGAAAGAAAATTTTTCTATAGTGTCATAAATATATTGAAATCCCGATTTGACAGTAAAACCGGTATTATCGTATCTTCCAGGGGCGTTTTGGCCGACTGTATCTGTTAGGACATAAGAATTTGAAGTTTTTTTGCCACTAGTCATATTAAAATTGCCAAATTCAATATGATAGCTGTTGGAATCGAAAGATTGGGCAACGGAGATAGAAGCTTGTAGGTGATAAACAGTAATAAAACAAAAAAATAAAATAAGAATAAGGATGGGTTTAGTTTTCATCATCTGATTGTTTGTCAATTTCGTCTTTAAGTTTTTCTGAAGAATTGAGAAGTGATTTGGCTGAATCTTTGATATGTTTTAATTTTTCTTTTTGGCTTGGTTGAAGAGGAGTAGAAAGCAATTCGGCACAATTATCTATAATCGTGCAAATGCCGGTTTTAAATTTGAGAGAAAGCCACATAAGGATGTTGGTTTCACTAATTTCGATATCGGAATCGGTTTTGGCCTTGTCGAGGTATTGTTTACCAATAAACCAGGCCAATGGAGTGACGAAAAGAAGTGAAGCCAACGGGATGATGGATTCAATTGAATCAAAAGTATTAGATAAAAGTAAAATTAAAACCAGAGAAAAAGAAAGAGTTGTTGAGGGTGGATTTTGGAAAGCGATGGTAAAAAGCAAAAAATAAATTAGAAAGAAAAAGGGAGAATTTAGACCGCTACTGTCAAAGACGATTAAACAGATAATAAAGCCAATTAGATGAATTGAAATAGTTTTTTTGAAAAGTGAAAGAAAAATAAAAACTATAGAAATTAGGGCAATAATTTGGGGTATATATAGATTTTGTGGAGATAGTGAGATTAGAAAAGAAATTAAGGCAACAAAAACATAAACAAGGATATTAAATATTTGGGTCATTAGTATAGTATAGAATAGTTTATGGAGTTGGGAAAGTTTAATAAATTTAAGTGGGTAGACGGATTGTTAATTTTGGGAATTATTTTGATAATTGTTGGTATTGGAATGAATTTCAGAGATCAATTTTGGGAAAAAGCGGAAGTTAAATTTTTAAACAAAAGTGTAGGTCTGACTGAAGTAGTTGATGTAGAAGTTTATAAAGAAGTAACTATTGATATATCTGGAGAGGTAATAAATCCTGGAGTTTATAGATTGATTGGAGACGTAAGAGTAAATGATGCTTTGATAAAAGCCGGAGGGTTAAGTGCCAAAGCTGATCGAGAATGGGTAGCCAAAAATTTGAATTTGGCGGAAAAGTTGATGGATGGACAAAAGATTTATATACCCCGCCAACAGCTAACGCAGTTAGACGGGCAGGCCAATAATGATAATATTCTGGGGGTGAGTCAAAGTAAAATTGTGAGGATCAATTCGGCCACAGTAGAACAGCTAGATACTCTAAGTGGAGTTGGTCCATCAATTGCTAAAAAAATTATTGATTATCGAACTAAAAATGGGGGATTTAAAAATATTGAAGAGTTGAAATTAGTTTCGGGAATTGGTGACAAGTTGTTTGAGGAGATTAAAGATGGAATTGGATTATAGTTTTTTCAATTTAAATTTCTTGTTACGAATTTTTTCACTGGAAAATGAGTCTGCGGTGCAGGCTCAAACACGTTCAAAAATTGTAACTTCAAAATTTAAATACAAAAATACTATCTTCGCCATAACTTTATAATTAACGCCCTCCTTGTCAAGGGAGGGTGCCCGAAGGACGGGTGGGTTTTATAAATAATGAATTTTAAACAGAAAAAATTAAAGAAAATAATACTTTGGTTAGGGGTGGTCTTGATTAGTTTTTTGATATACAAGTTTGTAAATAAGGATAGTTTGATTGGCATGGTTTATCAAAGTTTGCCGCCAGTGGAGGCGGGGTTATTGAACGGAATGTTGTGGGGAGAAAGAGCGGGTTTTAGTAAAGATTTTTATGATCAATTGAAAAATAGTGGTTTGGTTCATTTGGTGGTGGTGAGCGGGACCAATATAATGTTGGTGTTTGGGGGATTGGTAGAAAATATGGCCAAAATTTTGGGGCGGAAAAAAGCGATTGGACTGGGGTTTTTGGTTGCATTGGGATATCTAGAAATTGTTGGTTGGCAAATACCGGTAGTTAGGGCGATGATTTTGGTGTCGGTAGTGTATTGGGCCCAAATTTTGGGGAGAAAGTATGACATATTTAGGGGTTTAATCTTGAGTGGACTAATAATTGTTTTGGCCTGGCCTCAATCTTTGAGTGAAGTAAGTTTTTGGTTGAGTTTTGGGGCATTTGTCGGGGTGGTGACATCACCGTGGAAAGGGATTTTTCGATCAAGCTTTTGGATAAGTCTTTGGATTAGCCCAATTATGGGTTTATTTTTTGGAAAAATAAATCTGGTTGGTCCAATTAGTAATTTGTTAGTCATATTGACAGTTCAATTAATTACAATGATTGGCTTTTTGGGTTCGATGGTGGGGGTGTTTATTCCAATTTTGGGGAAATTAATTTTATGGTCGATCTGGCCGCTTTTGAAATATTTTGGATTGGTGGCTCAAGTGATTGGTAATTGGCGGTGGGTAAACGTGGCGATAGATTTTAATATTTTGATAGTTTTTGGGTGGTATATGATATTGATTTGGATGTTATTGAAATTTAGAAAAAATGGATAAAAATATTAATTTTGAAAAATCTTCGTCACAAATTTTTCCACTGGAAAATGAATCTGGTCGCCCAGGTTCAAACACGTTCCAAAATTGTAACTTCAGATTTTTATGGTTATATTTTTACCTTGCCCAGGGTGGGGTGAAAGCTAAAATTAAGTTGCCCTTTTTAAGGGAAATGTCCCGGAGGGACAAAGGGTTTAATATAAAAGAGGGGTTTAATGAAAAATAAAATTTTAATTTATTTGAGCCTGATTGCTTTAGTAGTTATTTTCTACCTAACTTTGCCAAGTGACAAGGCGAAGGTGGTGGTGTGTGATGTGGGACAAGGGGATGCTATTTTGGCGACATATAAAAATATTCAAATGCTTTTTGATGTCGGACCGGACAATAAAAAAGTATTAAAGTGTCTTGAAAATAATTTACCGTTTTGGGACAAGACTATTGAGATGGTTATTTTGACCCATGGAGATAGTGATCATATTGGGGGATTAAGTGATTTAATAAAGTCGTATAAAGTTAATAAATTTTTTAGTAATGGTTTTTTGGATAAAGATATTGAGCAAAAGATTTATTCACAAAAAATTGGCCAAAATGACATAATTAGTATTAGTCTGTTTGAATTTGAGGTGGTATCTCCTTCTTCAACGGGTATTGAAATAAATGATAAAAATGAAAATTCGGTGGTGGGAATTTTGAGATGGCACCCCGCCGTTGTGGGACAGGCTTGGTCGATGTTTATGAGTGGGGATGTTGACCAAGAAACAGAACAGAGATTGGTATGGCGTAATGTTTTATTTAATAATGTTGATGTGTTGAAGGTAAGTCATCATGGATCAAACACGGGGACAAGTGATGAGATATTAAACGTATTAAAACCAAAAGTGGCAGTAATTAGTGTGGGGAAAAATAATCGATTTGGTCATCCGACAGAGGAGGTTTTGAAAAAACTAGAAGATAAAAAAATATTTGTCAGAAGGACTGATATTGAGGGTAATGTTTCGTTTGTTCTAAATTAAATTATTTTTGTTGACTGGAGATGTTTTGGTAGACTTTTTGAGAAATTTGTTTGATGATATTTACTCCATGATTAATAGTTTTGGTGGTTTTGGTCATAATACAAAGCAAGTAGGGATTTTTGGTTAAATAAACAATCCCACAGTCGTGAAATTGAACTTCGTTGCTATCAAGATATTTTCTTTCACCGAATTTATGAGAGACAATAATGTTTTGGGGAACACCAGCAACTAGAGCATCTTTGAATTCGACTTGGCTAAGAAGTTTTAGGGCCTTTTCGGACATATCTTGATTTAGATAAGAGGCGTTGTAGAGAATTCTAAAAAAGGAGGCGTAGTTTCTGACGGTGATAATATTACCGTTGGGGTTGGAAAAGGCTTTGGAGATATCGACGTCTAGATCTTGATAAACTTTTAAAATTTCTTCGCTGGTAAGGTTATTGACTAGGGTATCATAAGCATTGTTGTCAGAGTAGATAATCATTTCCTCTAATAATTTTTCGATAGAATATTCAGAATTTGAGGTGGTGGCTAAAGATGGTTTAATGTTTTGAATATTGTTGCCACTTTCTTGATTTTGTTTAACAACAAGGATTTGTTGGAGAATTTGTGGATTGACTTCGGCTTTTTTGAGGTAAGCGATTAAAATGGGAAGTTTGATTAAACTGGCTGGAGAAAAGAATTCTTTCTCGTTAATACCAAACCAGGGGCCATTGTTTAAGTCACGATAATAAATTGAGGCGAAAATAATATTTTTATTGTTGACTTCTTGACTAATATATTCTTCAATTTCGGTTTTTAGTGGAGTTAATTTATTATTAAGGCTAATATCAGAATTGCATTCAAGAATTGGATTTATATATTTATAGTTGAAGTTTTTGCGAATAATTTCTTCTTGATGGTTTCTGTTTTCAGTTTGATTTTTACCAATTCCAAAACCGATAAAAAAAATGATAGCAATACTTACAAACCACAACCAAAAGATTTTTGGGGATGTCATGTGAATAGTTAATATAATATTAGCATATTTTGAGGATTGAAATGGTAAAATAAGTTTATTATGCCTAAAGTCGAATCTGTATCAGATGTTCAAAAAATGTTGGGAATAAAAATTAAAAAAGGTAAGCCCGTGGGGGTTTTCCCCGAACAAAGACATTTATCAACAAATGATAAAAATGGGAAAATGGAGGGGATGGTGCTGGGATCAGCTTTAAATAAACAACAAAAAGTCGATGAAATTGCGAGAGGTAAAGAATACAACCAAGAAGCGAGCGAAAATCCTGAATATTATAATAATGAACAACCTTAATTATGGCAGATTTTAAGACAATAGAATCGAAATGGCAGAAGTATTGGGCCGCCGACGCTTCGCTATGGCGAGCTAAAGATTTTTCGAAAAAACCTAAAGTTTACGTTCTAAACGAGTTTCCGTATCCAAGTGGAAGTGGACTTCATGTTGGCCATGCTTTTAGTTTTACGGGTGGAGACGTGTATGCCCGGTTTAAGCGAATGCAGGGATATAATGTTTTGTTTCCGATGGGGTGGGATGCATTTGGATTACCAACAGAGAATTATGCTATCAAAATGAAGCGAAAACCCCAAGAAGTCACACGCGAAAATACGGATATGTTTAGAAAGCAAATGAAAAAATTGGCTTTTTCATTTGATTGGGACAGGGAAATAAACACCACAGATCCGGCTTATTACAAATGGACCCAGTGGATTTTTATCCAATTGTTTAAAAAGGGGTTGGCTTACAAAAAAGAGATGCCAATTAATTGGTGTCCAAGTTGTAAAATCGGTTTGGCCAATGAAGAAGTTGTTGATGGCAAATGTGAACGGTGTGGGGCCGAAGTGTCAAGGAGAAATATATCGCAGTGGATTGTAAAAATTACCCAATATGCTGATAAATTGATTGAGGGACTAAAGGAAACAAATTTTATTGACAAGGTGAAACAATCGCAAATTAATTGGATAGGAAAATCGGAGGGAGCGAAAGTAAAATTTAAGATTGCAAATAGTAGAGACGTAGCGCGCTACGTCTCTACAGATTTTTTGGAAGTGTTTACCACCCGACCGGATACTTTATTTGGGGCGACATTTATGGTGATAGCTCCGGAACATCCTTTAGTGACAGAAATCTTGGCTTGTGACGAATTTTTGTCGTCCTCGCACCTTCGTAAAATCCACTCAGCGGCTTGCGGGCGAAAAAATTCATCACTTCGCCACGATATTAAAGAATATGTAACAAATGCCAGAAAAAAGAGTGAGATGGAAAGGACGGAACTATCCAAAGAAAAAACTGGAGTATTTAGTGGATTATATGCGATTAATCCGGTCAATAATAAAAAAATATCAATTTGGATAAGTGATTTTGTGTTGTCTAATTATGGAACTGGAGCAATTATGAGTGTTCCAGCCCATGACGAACGAGATGAGACCTTTGCTAAAAAATTTAATTTAGACATAATCCCTGTTTTCGACGATGAGGGGAAGGCAATTAATTCAGATTTTTTGAATGGTTTGGATCAGAAAAGCGCTTTTGAAAAAATGATTAAGTGGCTTGAACAAAAGAAAATTGGCCAAAGAAGCGCGTCATACCATTTGAGAGATTGGATATTTAGCCGACAACATTATTGGGGGGAGCCGATTCCGATGATTTTTTGCGAAAATTGTAAAAATAAACTAGTCAGCCTATCAGTTAGTCAGCCTATCAGATATAAAGAAATAATAAAGAAATATTGTAAAGAACATAATATAGACATAAAAGTTTTGGAAAGTAATCCGGGGTGGTATCCAGTACTGGAAAATCAATTGCCAATAGTTTTACCCGAGGTGGAACATTATGAGCCGACTGATGACGGTAAGAGTCCGTTATCAAAAATTGAATCGTTTGTAAAATGTAAGTGTCCGGTTTGTGGAGGCGACGCCGAAAGAGAAACAGACACAATGCCAAATTGGGCGGGAAGTGATTGGTACTATCTGGCGTATTGTTTTGCAAATAAAATCAATGGGAAGCAAGCCTCCTTCGCTAAAGCTACGGAAGGCCTAGGTGATATATTTAGTAATAGTCAAAAAGAATTGAAATATTGGGGACCGGTGGATGTTTATATTGGTGGAGACGAACATAACGTATTGCATTTACTATATTCTCGATTTATTTATAGATTTTTGTGGGACTTGGGTGTAATTCCTAAAGAAATAAAAGAGCCATACTTTAAACGAATATCTCATGGAGTAATATTGGGTCCAGACGGACAAAGAATGAGTAAGTCAAAGGGAAATGTAATCGTGCCAGAGACGGTAGCAGATAAATACGGTATTGATGTTGTCAGAATGTATTTGATGTTTATGGGTCCATTTGATTCAACAATGGCTTGGAATGAGAAAACCTTGATGGGGGTAAAGAGATTTTTGGATAGAATTAGCCAGTTTGTTAGATGTCAGGAAAATAAAATATCTGCTAGCAGTAATGAAGTTAAGATGATAATTCACAAGCTAATTAAGGGGGTTAGCGATGATTTGGAAAGCTTTAAATATAACACAGCCATTGCCAAGATGATGGAAGCCTTGAACAGTCTATCAGCTATTCAGCTTATCAGTTTGTCAGAAGAAGACGTTAAAATATTAATTAAATTATTGGCGCCGATGGCGCCGTATATGACAGAGGAACTATATAGTTTATTTGAAAAAACATCAGTTCATGCATCAATTTGGCCGGAAGTCGATGAAAAATACTTAGTGGAAGATACAATTTTAGTGGCGGTGGCAGTCAATGGAAAAGTTAGGGATCAATTAATAATTAATAATGAAGAATTAAAAATTAAGGAAGAAGTTATTAAAAAAGCCAAGGAACTCGAGAAGGTGAAAAAATGGATTGGAGATAGTCAGATATTAAAAGAGATATATGTAGTTGGTAAAATGATTAATTTTGTTATACTTGAGGAGTAGTTTTAAATAGTTAAAAATGTATCAAGCAATATTGTTTTTAGATTGCTAATAGAGTCTAAATTGCTTGAAATATCGAAAAAATGATAAAAACTAAAATTTTTAAATTAGACAATGGGATTAGGGTGGCGATTGTACCGATTGTAGGCTTAAAATCGGTGACGGTAGAAGTTTTTTTAAAAATAGGATCCAAATATGAGCTTAAAAATGAATTTGGTATGAGTCATTTTTTGGAGCACATGGCATTTAAGGGGACTAAAAAAAGACCGACGGCAAGTAAGATAAATCAAGAAATTGATAGTAAAGGAGCAAACTATAACGCTGGAACTGGTCACGAGATGACTTCTTACTATATTACAACCACAAAAGATAATATTGGTTGGGCAATAGAATTATTATCTGATATGTTAACCAACTCAATTTTCGAAGAAAAAGAAGTTTTAAAAGAAAGAGGAGTAATTATTGAAGAGATTAAAATGTATCAGGATAATCCAATGATGCGATTGTCTGGAGAAATGACAAATTTTTTATATGGAGAGTCTCCAATAGGATGTTGGGATATTGCTGGAAAAGTGTCTGATATTCAAGGAATAGATAGAAATAAAGTAATAAGTTTTAGAAATAAATTTATTAATCCGAGTGAGATGATCATAGTTTTGGCGGGAAATGTTGATTTAAGCTCATTTGGTGAAGTCAACCAATATTTTAGTAATTTTGAGAATAAGCATAACAGTAATTTACCGCCAGTGGAGGTGATGTTGGGGTCTAAAAGAAAATTGGCTATAAAAAAAGATGTAGAGCAGGGGCATTTTGCAATGGCCCTACCGGCTGTTAGTTGGAATGATAAAAGAAAATACGCCTTTGAATTGTTAGATATTGTGTTGTGTGGCAACACATCTTCTCGGTTATATCAAAAAATAAGAGAAGACAAGGCGTTGGCCTACTATGTATTTTCAATCAGTGAGACTTTTGGAGAAACAGGTTTTTGGGGAGTACAGTCGGGGGTTAAAATCGAAAAAATAAGCGAAGCAATCGAAATTGTCTATGAAGAACTAAAAAATATTAGTTACAGCCTTGGTGAAGAGGAACTGAAAAGAGCAAAAGATTATTATATGGGGAAAATCATACTGCAAATGGATAAATCAGAGTATTGGTCAAAATATATTGGAAGTAAAATGCTTTTAGAAAATAGTAGTGAAACTATAGAAGAAGAATTGAAGAAATACCAGAAAACAACTCTGATGGAGTTAATCGATTTGGCAAAAGATATATTTGTAGAGAAAGAAATCAGATTAATTACTATAAAAAATAACTAAAATTTAGGTTCAAATGTAATAACAGGGTTTTGTAATGACTAATTAGCAATCAAATAATATTCTGCTAATAACTTATTGTAAATACTTTTGGTCTATTTTTGGGATACAAATGATATGCAAATAATTGACGTAAACTTAATTTAAATCTTTAAATAAATAGAAAAAATTATCGAGCTTAAGTCAAACGATGATGTTTACTGATTGTAAATGATGTATTTATTTGGTCTGTATTTATTAAATTTTTTTTGATATTTTTGTGTAAATAATGTGTATTAAATAAATTGATTTTAAGTGTTTTTAATATTGAATATTTACCATATTCATATACATACGGTAATAATATTATATTATGATTTTATATGATATATAAAATATAGTTTTATAAACAATTTTGTAAGCGGTAAATATTTGCATTAAAGCTGGCTTT
>ENA-UOWO01005622-UOWO01005622.1-activated-sludge-metagenome-genome-assembly--contig:-NODE-5622-length-13219-cov-4.395321_pt1 | contig 13219 bp, 7 predicted proteins | sample MGYA00238148_ERZ761564 | MGnify/ENA primary metagenome ERZ761564 (study PRJEB28885, sample SAMN05720194) | activated sludge metagenome | isolation source: Anaerobic digester | place: USA...
AATCTGCGTATTGTCTCCTGATGAGTCCCCTGCTGTATCTTCCATGCTGACCTTATTAAGATTGTCCCATACTTGTCTCACTGTATCTTGTGCCTGATTGAAAAAACCTCCTGTATCAACTATGGGACGACCATCCGAGCCACCATGATATGGTAGTGAGTTATTGTATATAACCCTGTTATTAATCATCCAAATTTGAAAATTATCGAGCAACCGGAGTACATTTGCAGAAGCATTGGAATTTACCTCATTTAACATAAAGTATTCCAATACAAAAGCTCTTGCATTATTAGCAAATTTGCTTCTAGCTGACTCAAACGATTCTTTCAGTGACCTCATATATTTTTCTGCCTGCACAATCTTTTTTTCCTTTTTTTTCTGGTTTTTGATCTTTGTTTTTGTGTTTTTTATGGTGATAAACTTAGGACCCATAGCTACTAATGTAGCATGCATGGTAATATCTACTATACATCCAACAATATTTAGTGCCATTACAACTGGACGGTAATTTGAATCGAAACCTTCTAGTAGGTTCATAAAAGGGATGAACAATACCAAAATATATGGAGTTGTTCTACAAAAGTTATAAAGTATTGGTTTATCATCTCTGTTTATTTCTCCAGCTAATCTGCTCAAATATATAGAACCATGAATAATTACATAAGCAAGAACAAGACACAATGGGATATATATAATCAATGGAATATTTGCATAGAATTCAGAAAGAAAAAATTTGACCCCTTTGACTGAAAGGGTAGTGGCAATAAGTAGAACAACTAAAAATATTGTTCTGTATCTTTTGACGTTTTGCTTGTCCTCGAAATCAGGAGCCGGTTCAAGGTCTGCAGATAGTCGATCATAATCTTCTCTGGCCTGGTGATATCTTTTGATCATACTTTGCATTTGATTAAAACTATTGCTTACTTCCAATGCTACACCCTTAGCACTAGAAAACATTTTTGAAACTGTCTTTGAATCAAATGAAAGATTATCGTTGTGAAATATTGTGGCCATAATCAAAGATTTAATTTGTTTACTTGTCTGTTAATTATCAAATTCAAGGCACGTTCAATATTATCAATTTCCACCGAACGGCCTGCAACAACACTCGAATCTGAACCGCTGTTATTGACAGTAACCAGAAAAATATCATCCGGTATAGGTTTCAACTCCAGTGATGTGTCAGAAGCGGGTAAATCATGCTCTCCGTCACTGATGAGAAGAATGGAAAGCGTGGAGAAAACTTCAGAGGTAAGACTTGAAAGACTCCTTGTGGCTGCGTTCAAAGCACCGATTATGTCCGAATAATCTTCTCCACGAGGTTTGGGGGCGTATTGTGAATCAATCATTTTTTGACAAGAAGAAAGGAATCTTTCAAGTTTTCTATTCTCATCATTTTTTGTAGACTCATGTTTTGTTGCCACTTCCAAAGAATCTGCGATGAACTTTTCAATGGTTTTATCGTATTCTCCTTTACGTTCACCTGTTTTTCTTAATGGTCTTTTTAGTGGCACATATTGCTTAGGAATGGAATAGTAAAGCACTTCATTGTTTAAAGCAGACCGGTCAACATAAGTCAACCATAGTTCGCCTTCTCCATCTTCGGATATTAATGTGATAGCATCTGCAATTAAATCCACATTAATGCGTGGTACGCGGTAAGTATACTTACCACTTCCTGTTCCGTCAAAAATTATGAATACCGCTCTATGCCTGATAGGTTCCTGCGCTTCGGTTTTAAAGCCAAGAGTAATGGCCAGATCTTGCTTTTTAAAGTAAGAACATGATGTCAGATATACTGTAAAGACAGTTGAGATGATCAGAAGAAGTATAATCGACCGGTTTTTCATCGCAGTAGTTTTTTATTACTACTGCAAAGATATTGGATACGAGTTTTCCGAAGTTTTTCATTAACATTAAATGTTAGTCCTATTATCAGCTATATCGTTTAAGAATATCTTTATATTCTGGGGTATTGGAAAACTTCTGGAACATTCGCGCCACAATTCAGCCACTTTGTCAAATATTTCAGTAATCCATTCATTTTCATAATAGTTATCTATTAATTTTTCCAAGAAATTTTTCAAAAAGTTTATATTTAGGTCTGGCTTTATATTTTGCTTTGAAATAAAACCTTTTGAGTCAATTTCATCAGTATTTATGTATGGAGTTGGCAGGTTGAGTTCATCCCAATTCTCATAGATAATTATCTCACAAAGCATATTAACAAACCATTCTTTCAATTGTGAATAGACATCCCATCCGGAAGGTTGATCACCAAAATTTAACATGTAAGCATATTCATGAGGAAACATGTTTTGAAGTATTATTCTAAATTCTCCATGCTCTGTAGTAACACTAAATCCAAGTTTACTGTTTAAGTAATTTTTATTGAAACTCCTGGAATTACTAATTTTACTAAGCACTCCCTCTACAAAGTCGCACTCACGAATAGGAGCGTTCCCTGAATTTAAGGCGTAATCAATAACAATTAAACGATGGGTGAGTATGATAGGTAACATCGTACTTATATAAGATTCCTTGAGTTTTTCGAGGTTTAGCATCTTTAAAGAGGGGAGATTACCTTTATTCCATTGGGGAGTTAAGACATTCAATTCATTTTTTTTATACAGCTCAAAAAAATTGAGTGAAGCCGAAACAAATCTTTCAAATTCTTGTTTTTTTTCTATTACCAAGCTCAGTATCATTCCCGGGACAATTTTGAAAATTCCCTCTTTAGGAATTGGCTGGAATATGGTTCTCTTTTTTTGGTTATCCTTGCATGTCTTAATAATATCCGGGAATTTGTCTTTGAAATCTAAAAGGAAAAATTGTTCACCGTTCGCTTTGGATAGCAACAAATGATAAGGGATGCCGTTTTCATCTACTTCCTTAATCAGTGAAGCTACCACTGCTCGTGGCAGGCTGGTTATGATTGGTGTTACACAGTAATGATTCCTGGCTCTAATAGTTTTATACAGGTCAAGACCGCTATAATCTGCCCAGTTCCCGTTTTCATTCTTATACATAAGATCAAGAAAGACTATGTCATATTTTTCAGTCACTGTTAGCAAATTCTTTTTTAACATATCAGAAAATTCTTCGTTTTGATCTTGTTCAATAATATCAACGGTTTCAAAAAATTTCTGAAGTACATTTTTTAAAAAATTCCGATATAATCGATCATCTTCTACAATCATTACTTTGTACTGATACTTATTATAAGATCGATTATTTGAATCTGTGTAATAGTTTAAAAGCAGATCGTTTAGTAATATTTTTAAATTTTGAAACACATCCACCCTGCAATCATTTGTATATGAGGCACATATATTTTTAATATCTTTATTGAGATAGTTAAGGCCATTAATGCTGTTTAATAAATTCCTGTCGTTTTGTTCAGAAGAATCCGGACTATTTATTGTGTTACCAATTTCATGTACTAGATAATTGATATAACCAGCATCCGAAACAGCCAGTTTTTTTATAAGTTTATAGTGAGTAGACGAATATTCAATAAATGATCTTTCAATGATCTCTCTTTGATCAGCCAGCAGATCATAGTAAGGGAATGATTCAACAAGCCTTTTTAATGATGACCGACAACGATTAATAAGTGTTTCATAGGGCAGAATGGAAAGAAAGCGAAACTGAAGAATATGATTCTCTTTTTGAAGCTTGTTGGTAATAATGTCCTGCACATATTCATAGCCTTCATCAATATTATCCGTTTTCCAAAAAAGTTCGGGGGTTATAAAAAAAAATATCTTATCAGCTGTCTGATAACTGTTTGGATTAATTTTTGTGTTCTTAACAAAATCTAATTTGGTGTAATCCGAGTAGTTATCAACATTAATAATCTCAGAATGCCTTTCTTTTTGTAAACCTTTATCAATTTTTTCAGGATCTTTAAGCTCAGAACTCCTTCTTCCGTCAGCAGTTGAATAGAATGTCCAGGATTTCGCGACCAATTCCTTTGTATATTCAGTGCTGTGTTTGTTGCAGAATATGTAAATTTTCGTTGCCATAAGAAGTTATCCTAATAAAAGATTCTTTTCAACCATTCTTTGATTTTTCTAAACAAAGATATTCCTGTTATTCCTTCATCTGCCATACACGGGTCTTCAACTTTTTTTATAATTGGGGTAGGCTTTTCAGAAATGTTTGCACTTTTGTTTTGTTGTAAATCAACACTTTCAGATATGACAGGTTCTTTTGGTTCTTTTGGTTCAATAGGTTTATTTTCGCAGTGACATACTGGAAGTTCAGGCTTTTCTTTTTTAATAGGCGGCTCAATCCATTTATTGTTTATCAGAATGTTACAAGAAGAAAGATATTTACAAAATTTCTGTATAAAGTCTTTGAAGTCCTCATATAGAATAACGTTATTCGTATGAGCTGCCCGGTTTCTTATTGAATACAATGAATGACCTGTAACATCTCCTTTTCCTCGTATTTCAACCCCATGCCAAGTACTAGGCCTACCCTCTTTTTTATTGTGCAATAATTCAATTATTTTACCGTAGTGTACAATTATCAGGCTTATGTAATCTGAAACCGAATCAATATCATTAAGATCACTATGTAAATAGTTAACAAACAAATCTATTCCTCTTCTAAACAATATACACACTTTTTCTTTGTCTATTTTTCTTTCTTGTATTATAGAACCATCAGAATACGTCCATGCCCCACTCTTCCACCATAATTTTTCTTCTGTTTTTAGAATACTCAGCGTATCACCAAGCAATCTTAAAAGCATATATTCATCTTTCACAAAATGTGACACAATTTCTTGTAATTTATGGTAATTGTTCAGTGATTCCTTGAAGGAAAAAAAATTGTCCACCCCTTCTTTATTCCAATATGAGTCTGCTCCTATTGCACGTGTTTCAGTATATGTCCAAACTTTATTTGACGACGTTGTTATTAAGACAGGTAGAAAAGGGTATGTTTCCTTTATAGAATGTAATAATTGATAACCGGTCAGCTCTTTCACCGATATAGAATAATTATCTTGGGGAAAAATTCTCATATCCAAAAAAATACATAATGTTGTCTTATGATTGATTTGTAAATACTCAAGTGTTTTAGTACAAAGCTCCTCTTTTGTACTGTAAGACCCTTCTTTTAAGGTCTTTATATATATACTATTCTCTTTGAAAATTTCATTAAATACAACCGACCAACCTTGGTCAGCCATGTCATCAATTAGTAATATATGTTTAAGCTTCTTTGCCTTAAAACAAAAATCTTCTTGCCCATTCTGTTTTGTTATCGCACCTGCGTAAATTTTCTCAACATCAGATATGCCACTTTTTTCTATGTTTTCTTCTTCGATATTATGGTTCTGTATTTTTTCATTAATCTTCGATGACAACTGAAATAATTCATCTTTAATTTGTTTTATATAAACGGTGATTTCTGATATTTCTTTTTTAATATTGTTTTCTCTTTCGATCACTTTTTTTCTCTCTGCTTCGCCTTGTCCTGCATCACTCAATGATTGCCAATAATTTTGGTCGTTAATATTTTTCTGAATCTGTGTTTGTTCCTCCTTACATAAACGCAGCAATTCTTCATATTCAAATATTTCATTCGTTTTATTATAATAATTAGCACTATCCTCTTGTGTGTTACTTTTGATATTTCTCTGAATTTGCGATCTTCTTTCGCTTAATCTTTTCTCATGAATACCTATAATCTCTTCAATGGTCGGCTGAAAGGATTTATATATAAAAAAAGCCAATAAATTGTTTAGTGTTTGTAATTTTTCTTTTACAAGGGTGGGATAGTCTTTATGAAAATTACCGTATTTTCTACACTTATGAGCATCCCACAATGCTTTCATCCCAAACCAATTGGCGTCTTCATGGCGCGTAAACTCTATGTTAAATTGATTTCTAGCATGTGGGAGATATTTTGAATAAATTTGGGACTTAACTAACAGGGGTATACCATCTAAACAATTCAAAACATCAAAACCAGAAAGGATATCTTGATAATAGACATTTTGTGCAAAAATCACAGTATAACTCGGATGATTTCTCAGTATTTGTTCAATAGTTTGAAAACCGGTTAGCACTATAGGTTTCCCTAAGGCATGCTTAATTCGTAACCAAAACACAATCTCCACTCCTAAGCAATCTGATCTGTAGGTATTTTCGAATCCTGCTTCAATGTTAATGATAAAGATGTCAGCATCAGCAATTTCCTTTATTATTTTGTCTGAAACCAAAGCTAACCGTTCTTCCTGCTGACAAATTAAATCAACAAAAGTAACACGGGGATGCGTTTGAACTAACAGTGTTCTAAGATTTGAATTAGTATCAATAACTCCGACTTTCATTTATTATCAATTTCAGACCCGGATTAGTTCGTTAATACCCTGTTGGCCAAAACATAAGACAATCTATATGTCAACAACGGCAAATCATTTATTTCCACCGGTGTTTCTTCATTCATAATAATATCATTATTTAATGATTTCGGAATTAAGTTTTCATCAGCAAAATTCATATAATATTTCAAAAAGTTTCCAATAATTAACGGATAATTTAATTGGTCTTCTGAATCATTTAAATCCTTTTGATGTTTTTTCAAACGGAACGAAGGATTTAGAAACTGAGAATAAACCAAAATTACGGGATCAGAGATACAAGCTTTGATTTTTTTTATTATTTCAATACCTGACTCCCATTCTGTATGATTAGTATCTGCTAAATTCAGATCTACAATAAATATTTGGTAAATATCATCATCCTTATTTTTCAATAAAACTTGATCTAAACCAGGTTTGAAGTCTATATCAAGAAATCTGGAAATATCAATCACATGCTTGTCTTTTCCTGACAGAATTGCATTTTTTAAAACTTTCACTCGTTCCTGGTTCTCAATCCATAGTGTCTTATAGCGAGTAGTGTTATTTTTTTTCGATGCGTATTCTAAAAGCAGGTCCGGAAAAACCTTATTAACTAAAATACGCAAGTGGTTAAAGTACTCATGATAGATAGAATGTCTGTATTCATCCGACATTAATGGATTCATTAAAACGCTTCTTAATAATACAAGTTTGAAATTTTTGACTTTTAACTGTTCTTTATCGGGATTAATCTTGAATTTTTTGAGAAAATTATATATTTGTTCTGCATATCCCGGAGTGTCTTCACTTTCAGCATAATCAAGATCAGTTTTTGAAACAATAAATTTATAATCATTTAGGGTCTTGTTTTTCTCTGCACTCATTTCTGCATAAAGGCGCTCATTAAGAGTGTTTAGCAATTCCGGCACAAGATTAATACCCTCAACACCAACAGCATAACATACAATGTTTGTCATTGAGTCATATAATGGATGAATTTGTATTGGAAAAAGGTGCTTTTTTTCGTTACTTTCTGATATTTGATTCTCCGAATAATTCTGCATTTCATTTATAAATACCTTGGCATTTTTAAATGTTTGTTTTATTATCTGGCCATAACCACTTTCATTATTAGGTATAACTTTAGATGATAAATAACAAGCCAAAGCGGCAGCACCAGAACGGGACCCTTCCAAAGAACAACCTCCTAAGTAAAGTTTTGAAGGATCGTAATCTAAACTCTCTAATGAAGATAGATAAGGAGCTTTCTTTTCAATAAACGGTTTGATACAATTATCTCTATAAAGAATTGAACCAACCGAATAAGGCACATATCCCATTTTATGGGGATCCACGGTAATTGAATCTGCATAACGAAAGTTTTTAAAATCATCTAAACTGTTTCCTAACCATTCCGCAACCAGACTTTCCTTTTTAAAATTTTCTTTATTCACAAAATCACCCTCGGAATTATTAAACAATGCAGCATAATAACCACCATAAGCTGCATCAATGTGTAGCCAGAACCCTTTTTCAGAACTTGCATTTTTCTTTTTCACAATCTCCGCAATAGGATCAACAACGCCTTCTTCTGTAGTCCCAGCTACTGCCACGGCCATGATTATTGGATTTATTTCATTGGTTAACCTGTGAAAATCATCGCTTTTTATTTTAAAACTCTCATCGACTTTTACATATTTTATTTGACCGGTTCCCAATCCTACAATGTCCATTGCTTTTTCCCAACTATAATGACGTGATTGAGGAACTATCAGAAATGGTCTATCTAGTTTCTCATTCAATTCGAGCTCAATCGCTTTATGGATACCGTAAACACCCAAAAAACGAACAGAGCACCTATTCAATTCAGCGGAAAACATACTTTCTTCGATTGTGTCTTTATTTGTTTCTTTCGTGAAGTATGGTGTTATTGCAATCTTTAGGTCTGAGTAGAGTTTTAAAACTTCTGAAGTTGAAAGGTTAAAAAGCGATGAAAGAGGTGCGGTTGACAATGTTGCCTTTTTAACCAACACTTCCCCAATAGCTTGTCTAATACCACCCCACTCTTTCTTTTCAGATATTCTCCTTAACAACAATTTTAGTGAGACCGGGAAATATTTAACATTCCTGGCTGTCCATAATGCCTCAATATTAGCCGTTGTTCCACCACCTGTAAGATGTCCTGTTGAGTGTGTTTCCAATGAATTTGAAGAAAAGTACTCAAAAGATGGATAATGAAACATCTCGCAAAGATACTTTATGAAGTACAATTCCTTTTCTGTAGTAATTGGAGAACATTCACCGACAATATTGTTTTGATTGTAGAGTTGACCTACCATAAAACCAAGCAAAGAAGGAATGTTAAGATCGGAAATCATGTGCCCCAGGTACCTGGGATTATGAAAAGGAACACTTTGTTTCATATCACCAAGGAGAATATCCAACTCCCTCTCAAGCGTGTTCAGTGTCTCTTTCCATTGTGCTTCTTCTTTGTCAACAGGTTCAATCAACCTTTTCTCACGTGGGTGATAGTTCCGTCTCCATTGAATGATATCATTCAACAGAAATTCTACCATTTTACGAAATTCCAACTGGTTTTCGCTGTATGGGCCAAGAAACAATGCTTTGGGATCTGTTGACATATTTTTATTATTTTAAAACAAGCTTGGTCAATTCTAATATATTGCCAATCAAAACATCTTTATTAATAGGTAACTGGAGAATTCGGTATTTGTTTGCATCCATCAATATACAGGCTGGATTTCCGGGGTTGAACAGATGTTTGTATTTGTCGTAATCAACCAATGGATGGAACCAGCTAAAAAAGAGTATTTTCTTTTTGGGGAATTTTGTAATCATCTTCTCCATCGCGCTCATTTCCAAGACGTCCTCTTTGTCATTATATGCAAAAGAAATAATAATGTCTGGATCGTCTTCTCTCACGGTAAGTTGACCAATTTCCCCATTTTCAACTATGATGTTCTTGAGAGAATCATATAGAGGATTAAACACATCAGAAATAAATATATTCGGTCTATTTGACATTTTGCCTTGTTCAAATTAGAATTGTACAATCGTTACAGTTATTCCAGCAACTTTATCTCCATTATTTTTTTTCTTACATTATTTAAAATAGGATGAACCTCTAAAGAAGTCATTTGCTTATAAACAACCTTATGACCATTAGCCACTTCTTCGTTAATTGTTTTTGATCCTTGATAAAGGCAACTTTTTTGAATAGTAAACTGACTTCCACAGATATGCTGTCCAACGTCCCAGGCACATTTCTTATCATCAGTTATAAATAAAACTTTTTTTCCTGTGCTTATTAAATGCGGGATAGATTTTTTAAATATTTCATCAGCATGAATCTTGTGATTGAACTCTTTAATTTCATCATTATCAAACAAAACACCCCAATTCTCATCTTTAGCCCTCAGTTTTTGTCTAAAGGCATAAAGATCACTTGTGTTAAAATCAATTATTTTTTTATAATTCCAAAAGTAGATCTTGCTTATAATATATCGAGCAAAGTCAATCTTTAAATTTTTCTTTTGATCATCAGTTCTTCGCATCTTACTGAACCTTAACAATTCAAGAAAAACTTCATCATTAAAATGAAACCTAGGTCCATTTACCAGCTTATTACATATAAGCATCAAAACAAAGATATTACATATCTTTATTGGTCTCTGTGAAGTTTCCGCATTTACTTTACCGCTGTAATCAAGAACTGAGAAGAAAAAATTTGTGTCCGGAATGATATAGTCATACTTATTAAAAAACAGAACTTCGTCACTTGTCTTCAACCATTTGTCATTAATGTGTTGAATACGTTTTTCTATTTCTTCCAATAGTTTGTCTGTTTTATAATTCAGTTTCGCTTCATAGGAATCAAAATGCTTACATGATTCATAAATAGCTTTAACCAGTCTAAAATAATTTTTTAAAGAATAATTGATGCCTTGGTATTCATCAATTCCCTCCTTGGTCCAAAGCGTTTCACAACCTGAGCGCAATGCCACCCTCAGATTTTCAACTTTATTAGACGCTGTAAACATGATAACAGGCAATGAAACATATTTGTTTTTAATCTCCTCCGCAACAATAGCACCTGTATATTGTTCTCCGAAATTGAGAAATTCATCGTTCGGTCTCAACCGTAAATCTAACAATACACAATCAGGATTAAAATTTCGAATTTGATCTAAAACACAAGCAATAAGGGATTGGTTGTCTGCAGGAATATAAGAATAAGCCAGAAAGTGACTATTATCAAGATTTAATACTTCTTGTAGTGTCTTAGACCAACGATTATTTGCCTGGTCATCAATATATAGTATCTTTTTCGTGTGAATGTAATTTCTATATTTTTGTATACTGGATTGTATTTGATTTAACAGGTTGGGGTCTGTAGCATCTTCAGTTTGTCCTGAAACATAAATAAATTTTGCAATTAATTCTTCTTTACTGTCAATATCATCATCTATGTTAGGTCTTTCATTACATATAATATCAGAAGCCATTTTTAATCTGCCAACTCCCCATTGATTGGCAAATCTATGACGAAATAATTCCATGTTGAAGGCCCCAGAAAAATGTTTTCGAAGTCCCCATAGATCATCAATCTCTTTAAAATTCATTTTTGAAATGTGTTCGAGACTATTAGGCAACTGGGAATAATTGCTTCCTTCCGAGTGTATTATTAAATGTTCTGGATGTCTATGTAGTATTGAAGCTGTGGTTTGGAAACCATAAAATATAACAGGATTTACTAAATAATGTTTACATCTAAGCCAGATTAATATTTCAACTCCCGGTAGCTCCTCGCGATTATCCGAATTGTACAAGCCTTCCGCATTAATAAGGATTATTGTTTTTTCCTCAGAACAGGTTTTCAATTCAATCCTTCGGTGGTGTGGTTTGATTTCATTTATTGAATATGCATCCTCTGAATCATCGTTTAACAATGCTGCAATCTTTGCAGGTGATTTACCATCGGCAGCGTCTAAAATTTTAAATGCGCCCAGTCTTTCACCTATCTTTTGGGCAAACACTAGATTATCATCGATAATGATGTAGTTGGCCATGAATCATTGTTTTTGAGAAAGAAATTGTGTTCTTAAGTTAGTCAAAGATTGAATATATTCCTTGCCGAGAGGATCTGTCATTCTCCCAACATCGCTTATAAATGTCTCAAAATTGTTTTTCTCTGCATCGGTCAACTCATTCAAATCTGATGTTGTAATTGTTTGGAGTGTTTCCGGCGAGAGACATTTGTGAAGCAGGTTTAGTTTTGCTTCAAGGTCACGATCAGGAAAAAATGCTTTAATATCTTCAAAAGCAAGCGATTCTTGAATAAGTTTTGGTATGATAGTAAAGTAGAATTGGCCTGATGTATGGCTTTGCAAAATTACATTCCGGCCAAAATTTTCCTTAAAGTCCTGCTGTAAATATCGTTGCGTTCTATTATGAAGCACCACATATGTATTCTCATTATTCAAGTCTTCGATATTTAAATCTAATATTTTACTGATTCCATCCGTGTCACCAAAAAAGTAGATTGTTGTATCATCAATAGAATTATCCGGATTTCGCAACTCATTGATCTTAATGTTAGCACCCTTGAGTGCTTCGTCATTTTTAAAAATAAATACATAGTTCATAAGAGATCATTTTTTTAATTTACGTATGCTATTGAGTAGTTTAACCAATTCATATTTGTTCTTTTTAAGAGCAAACTCTAGGTTGCCGAATGATACAAAGTACGAGCCGTCAGGTACTGTTGCGGTCGTACCTTTTCCTGAAGTCAAAACAAGATACTTACTCTTGTCTTTTATAACCCCTCCTAATTCACTGTCACTAAGTAAATACCAAAAAGCTTTATTAATATTATTTTCCTTGTAATCTGTAATCTTTTCTTTTAGATAATCAAAGCTCTCTTTAACAATCGTTTCAAATCCAGAGAGATGCAATACAACATAGTGACAATTTTTCTCATAGAAATAATATTTCAACATTTTTGCCAAAAATTCAAATCTAGAAGCACTTTCGTTTTTTTCTGTCCCATACATAAGAATATTTAAGGAACATTTATCTCCATCAAATTTTTTAAAAGCCCAATTCTTGAACGGAACATCATCACAATTAGCTTCTTGGTATGGCGAAGGGATATAAATTCTCTTCAGATCGTAAAGATTGAATAACTTATAATCTTGTAAATTTATGTCTTCAGTATTTAAAGCATCCTTCTGTATCCTTTCATCGATAATGGCAATGTTGGTTAAAACTGTTTCAATTGCTCTTGACTCATCTTTGATCTCAATAGAATTCCGCATAGCATCTTTTTCTACTAAATGCTTTGGTTCTTCCGATGAGTTGAATTTTTCGTAATAATATAATTCTTTCAATGAAATAGCACTATTCGCTTCATGCCACGAACCATGATCATCAAAGACACAGTATTTCTTGATTTGATCGCAATTATCGCTAATAGCACTATCCTTCCATAATGCGCAAACTCTGATATTATCAGCACCGTTCTTCTTTTGAAAATCCGCAACCCATTTGCTCTTTAACGCGCTTTCAGACAGGCATTTAGTCATTTCGTCTTTCGAATTGAAATAGATTTGTTTAATATTGGAGGCCTTAAGTTTCATCGCGTCTTTCCCTTTTGTAAGACGAATAAAGAATTCATGCCTGGACCTTACGTTTTTTTTTCCATTTCCATCCTGCCAATTGAAACCCGTTGGAAGGTCCATGGGGCTGTTTAACAAATCCTTATTGTTTTCAATGAGCGCAATTTTGGATTTCAATAAATAGAAGGTGTATTTTAAATTGTAACAGCCATCACCGTTT
>ENA-UOWO01005624-UOWO01005624.1-activated-sludge-metagenome-genome-assembly--contig:-NODE-5624-length-13212-cov-4.378810_pt1 | contig 13212 bp, 7 predicted proteins | sample MGYA00238148_ERZ761564 | MGnify/ENA primary metagenome ERZ761564 (study PRJEB28885, sample SAMN05720194) | activated sludge metagenome | isolation source: Anaerobic digester | place: USA...
CCAGGGCCAAAAAGCTCAAAGAGGTTCGGGTAGAATCCCTCCGTGCCGGTTTCAAAAACTGTTGGGCACAAAAAGATTTCAAAACCATTGTAACCATGGGCGACATGATTCCACTGAATATATTGCTCGAGGATGAGCAATTATTAATGTATTACGATATTGCTAAAGATAGAGTTTAACGTTAACCAAAATCAAAATAAAATGAAAGCAGATGCATACAGTTTAGCAGCGACATTAAACAGTGCCGAAGTAGATTTTTACACAATCCCTCAATATCAAAGACCTTTTAAATGGCGATTCGAGCATTACGATACATTATGGGAGGACCTGCTTGATGCTTATAAAGAAAACACGCAAAATGACGGCATATCTGAGAGCTATTTTCTGGGGCCTGTTGTTTTCGTCATTAACAAAACAAAGAGAAGTTTTGATATTATTGATGGCCAGCAACGGACAACCACTTTTCATATCCTGCTATGGTATTTATTTCGAAAACTAACTGATGAAACAGAGAAGGCCAGAATACAAAATATTCTGACCTTTCTTGGAAAAGAGCCAAAACTTAAAGTTTCTGCAAAAGATGCAGCTACTTTTCTTAAGATCATGGAATCAAATGACCGAATAGAGGAAAATTCACTGATGGCAGAATGTGCGAATTATTTTCGAGATAAAATAAACAACCTCGATGCACCTGATGCTTTTGCAAGGTTTTTAAGGGAAAACACACAATTTATAATGATCGTTGCTGATGATTACAGTAAAGCATGGGATTTATTTATCGGACTTAATGGCAAAGGGGAACCATTAAACCCAACAGATTTAGTAAAGGCATACGTGTGTGGTCGATCTGATATAGGTGAACAAGCTGGTCAGATTTGGGAAGAAAAAATACTACCACTTAAGGGAGACTCTACCTCTTATTTGCTGTTTCTTGCAAGATATAAAGCTAAAAAGTATATTACAGAAAACGCCTTGTTCAAAGAAATAACCAAACTATATCCCTCTAAATTAAGCACTTTAGAAATATCGGAATACAGCGAAGTGTTCTATTTATTTTGGCATGTAGATATAGATAGTATATCAAAATATTTTTCGGATGGGCTAACCATCACATCCGATGCGAGAAAAGCGTTAAGAGTGTTGCGAGATTTAGGCCGAAGAGATTTTACCACACTCTTGTTTCAATATGCAGCCGCCTTTGGGAAGAAAGCAATTTTTGAAGAGACGTTTTTGAGGATGATGGCAGCTTATCAAATAAGAGTGGCTATAGCCAGGAAAAGATCAAGAGAAAGAAAGTTTGTCTCTTGGTTTGCTAGTTTGGATTTTATGGATATGAAAGATGTTGATGATTCAGGAGAGGCTGAAGACATTAGCTTAACAAAAGGCAGGGTTTTGGATCATATTGTGTCTATACTTAAGACAGATGCACCAGACGACAATACGTTTGAAACATATGTTAAAATTTCGTCATATGAAGGTAATTATCCGGCACGGATCATATTGAGGCATAACGAAGAAGGAGAAAGAGGCAACAGAAGCATTTTGGATTATCAGTTAGAGCACCTTATGCCACAAACCGGCACTGATTTTTGGTTTACTGAAGCTGGCGTAATAAATAATGATGGAACGGTTGATACAGAAGCCTATAAAGGTATAGTCAATAACATTGGTAACCTCTTCGTTATTGATCCAACCACCAATAATGAAGTTAAAAACAAAGATTTTAGTGTAAAGAAGAAATTTTACCAGGAACATTTAAAAGATTGGTCAATTGCCAGAATAACTGCAGATCCACGAAACGATTGGAAAAAGAAAGACATAGAGGAGAGAGCAGAAAAGATTGCTGTCTGGGCTAAACAATATTGGTCATTATAGATTGATTGCAAATGGAATGTATTTTATACAGAGCAGTTACTCAAAGAGAGTATGACGATATCATTGCCCAGGGAAACCGATTCCGCTGCACGGAAAGATCGCTGGAAGCCAAGCAGTTTGCCATATCAGAGGAATGCGGCCACTATTATGGCAGAGAAGTGGTCATGAGAATAGACAAGGTGCAGTATATCCTGGTTCAAGTAATACTCAATTTGCAGCAGTTCTGTGAAGATGTAATAAGGCTGGATGATTGTGATGCGGTGAGTATTGACAAGCAGTTTCTGGACCGCTTCAATGAAGCCATTGTGCACATGATACGCCTAAACCTGAATTAAATCATGAAGATCATTGCCAAAATACAGCTTAAGCAAAGTATAGCGGGTGGCAGGGAAAATCCTATCTACTCCGGATACAGACCTACTTTCAGGTTGATGGGAAATAGAACATCTGATTGTGTGATAACGGTTTTGCATCAACACAGCATTAAACCCGGTGATCATGGAGAGGTGGAAGTCAAAATCCTTCATCCTCATAAATTGGAAGGAATTACCAAAGAAGACCTGTTTACCATTACGGAAGGCATGAAAGATATAGCATCTGGAAACATCATTGAGATACAGCTTAACCCATTTAAAGTGGGCGATATAGTGTTGTTCAATAATGAAGATGCTGAGGTTTTAGGCTTAAGCAAAATATTTGGTATAGAGAAAGCACAAATAAAACTTCTGAAAACCGGTCAGATAATTGATACTAAAATAGATCAGCTTGAGGAACAGTTTGCCCTATACTCCGATGCTAAAATCAGCTTCTTTGCCATGGCAGCTAAAATAAAAAGCGAAATGGCAAACCAGGCTATGCTGGCGCCGCTAGAAAGCAACATTGTTCCATTACCTCATCAAATTCTTGCATTGGAGAAAGTGATGGCCGGGCAATTCCTGAGGTTTCTAATTGCCGACGAAGTGGGTATGGGTAAAACCATTGAGATGGGGCTTGTGTTGAAAGAGCTGAAGCTCAGGAATATTGTCAGGCGCACATTGATTGTGGTTCCCAAATCAGCCATGGGACAATGGCAGCAGGAAATGAAAAAGCATTTCAACGAAATGTTTCACATATATGATACCGATTTCATCAATACCCTCAGCCGCACCTTTTCAAGGCTTGAGATGGACAATGAGATAAATCTGTTCACCCAGCAAAACCAGATCATTGTTTCCATGGATGCTTTAAAACCCATTGAAACCCGGCAGGGCTGGAGTAAACAAAAAGTTGACGAATACAACCGCTATCGTATTCAAAGCGTACTGGAAGCAGACTTTGATCTGCTGGTGATCGATGAGTGCCACAAAGTAGGGGGAAGCACCGCGCAGGTAGGTCGTTTCCAAATGGCCGATGTGCTTTGCAATGCCATACCCAATGTGCTGTTGCTTTCAGCAACACCCCACAGGGGCAAGAGCGACCATTTCAGGAGGATATTACAGCTTCTGAATGCGGATGCCTTTGCAGGTGAAGGTATGCCTGCAATCCCGGAATTAGAGCCTTATGTAGTTCGTACCGAAAAACGCCAGGCCATTGATTACAATGGTAAAAAGCTTTTTAATCAGCGACATACATTTAAAATCGAAGTGCCACTCGATGTGGTCAAACATAGAAAACAAAAAAAGTTGTATGAAGATGTAACCGGGTATGTGGTGGATGGATTTAATCTGGCAGTGCAGACAAATAACAATTCTTACGGTTTTGTAATGATTCTTTTCCAGCGCCTGATGAGCAGTTCCACCCAGGCTATCCTGGATGCCATGCAAAGAAGGGCAGAAAGGATTTCTGGCGAAAGACAGGAAGTGAACAAGGAGAGCATCATCCAGAATATGGAGGAGTTTGGCTACGAAGGTCAGATGGAGATGGACTTTGAACAAAAATTGTATTCATTAGTCGAAGAAACACAAGCAAATTACGATACGGAACTGAGTATCTTACAAGGTTTGATTCGGGATGCCAGGGATTGCCTCGATACAGAAAACGATGGAAAGGTTGAATTCCTGATGCATAAGCTAACTGAATTAAAGCGTGAGGAAAAGAATCCCGAAACAAGATTCCTGATCTTTACTGAGTTTACCAGTACACAGTTCATGCTGAAGAAAGTACTGGAAGAAAAGGGCGGTTACATCTGCGAAGCCATCAATGGTTCTATGGATTTTGATCAAAGGATGAATGCCCTGAAAAAATTCAAGGCAGAATCTCAGGTCATGATTGCTACCGATGCCGCAGGGGAATCACTCAATATGCAATTTGCGCATATTGTTATTAACTACGATATGCCATGGAACCCCATGGTTCTGGAGCAGCGAATCGGCCGTGTGGATCGTATCGGACAAAGCCATGAAGTGCAGGCTTTCAATATGATGCTGGATAACTCGGTAGATAAGCGGGTTTATGAAGTTATAGAAGAGAAATTAAATCAGATACTAAATCAGCTTGGTATTGATAAAACGGCAGATGTATTGGATAGCACTTTGGAAAGAGGCCGGATAAATCAATTGTACTTAACATCTTTATTAAATCCCGGCAAGTTTGAACAGGAAAGCAGCAACTGGCTTGATGATATTAGGCTCAAATTAAAGGATTACAAAAGCACCGAAGGAGCCTTGCCGATTACAGATTCAAAAGATATTAAGGCAGATAAAGTAGAAGCTATAAAACACAGCCCTTTGCCTAAATGGCTTGAAAATCTCACTAAAAATTATTTACAAACCAAAGGCGTGGCTTATCAAAATTTGCATGATGGAATAAAATTCAAATTCCCCGGTCATCAAGAAGGTATTTACACATTCAACATAAAGGAGAGTGTTAACAATCCTATTCCTGAGCCCATTTCTTTACAGCATGAATTTATTCAGGATATGCTAAAAGAAGCCATTCCGTTTAATGAATCTCAACAAATTCCTATAGTTAAGTTGAAGCAAGGGAATACCACCCCTGGTCATTGGTCATTATGGCAATTAGAAGTAAAAAACCAGTTTGAGACAAGCCAAATCATACAGCCGATTTTCATTTCCCCGGGTGGGGAACAGTTTCCTGCTTTTGCCCAGAATGTTTGGGACAAACTAATACAGGAAAACGATTTTTTTGACTGCATCGGAGTATTGCCTGTTGATGAATCAAAACATGTATTCAGCGCCGTTTCACAAAAATCGGAAATTGTTCTGCAACCAAAGTATGAAGAGTTTGAATCCAAATCATTGGCGAATACTGCCAAAATTCAATCCGATAAGGAAAAATCATTTGCATTTCAGGAAAAGCAGATGAATAGGATTGGCATTGAAAACATCAGGCAATCAAGATTAAAAAGACTATTTCAAGAAAAGGAAGTCTGGGAAAGCACATTTAAGACAGCAAGGCAAATTGTGCCTAGCTTAAAATGTTTATTATTGGTCAACATTGTAGATGAGTAACTGGGTTGACAAATATAGAAAGTTGGTGATCTCCAGTCACAAAAAGCACATTATTGTAGCTGACCTGGATAACCTTTTTGAATATGTCGAGTTAAGACAAACCTTTGAGAACGAAGGCTACACCATATTAAGCGGCAAAACTGGTTTAGCTGTAAGATTGATTTTTGAATTGCAGGTAAGAGATTCTGATAATAAATTCCTGATTATAGCTCCGGCTGACTACACCCTGCTTCCGGATATTGAAATGCTGGTGCAATTTCAGGCAATAGGTTTACCACAGCTATTTCCTAATCTGGATGCCAAAGCCATCAAAGGATTGAGTTTTAATGCACTTTACCTGCTTTCCAATATCAAGCCGTATGAAGAACTGAGTTATGAAAAGACCCTGAAATTCCTGTTGGAGAATCTATACAATGTAGATTTCGATACACTAACAAATAGCAAGGCAAAAGAAAGAATTTTGAATGCGATGATTACTGTCCTTCTTGAAAAGAATGGAATTAATCAACCGATTACAAAATTCCTTACCAATATAGCCAGGCCATATTTCCCTGAACTTGTTTCTAAAGGACTAAATAATGCTAACCTGGTGAAGTTTATACAGGACCAATGGCAAGCTTACGTAGGTCACGAAAATTCTTTGCTCGATTTCAAGGAACCGTTGCTCAACAAAAGTTTAGGATACCTCTTTGCATTTGAGTATTTACAGCCGATACAGGTTTTACAAGAAGTATATGACGCCTTTCCTAAGCCATTAAAAATTGGTGTCTATATTGACGAACAGGGCCACAATGACAATGAACTGGAAGGCCTGATTGAATACCTGAAACAGCAACTCGAAATCATAGAAGACATCGCCGACCAGTGGTTCAAAATTATTCAGGTACTGGCTAATGCCAAGTTGAAATATTTACTATCCGGCAATGAAGCATTGAAGGGGGTATACCAAAAGATTGAAAACTCCTTCAATATCCGCTTTCAGCGTTTCATCGATAACACGTATGGCAGCTTGTTTTCACTTAGCGGTGTTAGGAAACCGGTAGTTGTTACACGAATATTGGAACACATCAATGCCAAGCCTGCGAAGAAGAAAGCACTCCTGGTAATAGATGGAATGAACTATTGGCAATGGAATATATTAAGCAAGGCACTATCAGATGCAGGTATAGAATATTCAATTAACGCTTCGTTGGCTTACATCCCTACCATTACAGCATGGTCCAGGCAGGCTATTTTTAAAGGAGATAAGCCGGATTTGCTGGCGGACAATTCAATAGAGGCTAAGCTTTTTGAAACTTTCTGGTTAAATCATGGGGTGCCTGGATACCAGATTGCTTTCAGAAAATTCAGTGTTAATGAGCCGTTGGTGATTGATGGTATTCCTGCTGACACTTCTATGCTCGGTTTGATATGCAATGATTTGGACGATATTATGCACGGTTCAATCCTTGGAAACGATCAACTCAAAATGTCGACGGAGCAGTGGATTGCCAAATCGAAAATAGTTCAATCAATTTCTGAATTAAGATCTATAGGCTTTCAGGTATACATAACTGCAGATCACGGAAACATTGAAGCTACCGGTTTAAAGAATTTAACCATGAAGGAAAAGGTAGGTGCATTAAGCCATGGGAAGAGGCATCTACATTTTACCAATGAAACGCTGCTGGGAAACTTTCTGGAACAGAACACGGATGTAGAATTAGGCAAAAAAGGTCTTTCTCTTTACCTCAAAAAACAAGAGGCATTTACAACCGAGAACATTCAGGTAATCACACATGGCGGTTCTCATTTATGGGAGGTCATAGTCCCTTTTATTAGCATCAATGAGCAATAAAGGAAAATACATAGGAATTGAGAGTAGAGTCCAATATGAAATATTGGAGGCAGCCATTTATGATTACTTATCAAGCGGAACTCTGGACAACGCAAAATGCCTTTCACACATCAAGCAATACAACAAGGGGGATAACAGAGCACGGAAAATTCTTAAACACATTACTGTATTATTGGGAAATAATGCAGTATTATTAGAAACATTATCAAAAATAATGACGGCTGAGGATTTCGCACAGCTCAATACTTCAGATCGTAAAGGGATAATCCTGTGTTTATTCTGCAATAGTTTCCCCATTACTTATGATATACTTTTTGGATTTGCACAAGTATTTAAGGTGCAGGATATTATTAGCAAGGAGGTAATTGTGCAAAAGATTGGAGCTATGTACGGAAGTAACCGGTCAATGCAAATTGCTATTACTGAGATTATACCACTGTTGATAGAATGTGGCACCATTAACCGCATAAAAATTGGCATTTATTCAAAGGCTTCAAAGTTGTTGATTACCAACAAGTTTGTTGCTGAGTTAATTATTTATACAGACATCAAGCTGTCCGGTTCAAAATCTATCCTGATTGATGATCTGGGATACAAACCCTGGTACACATATTTTGACTTAATAAATTTTTTACCGGCAGATTTCAATATGCTTCTATCGAAAAAAGAAAGTGCAATTGGAAAAGGATATTTTACATTAAAAAGCCAAAGAGATGAGCAAAAGCCTTTGTAATATGCAAGTATTTAAGTCGACTTCGAAATTTAAATAATGTGCCCAAGTACGAACAGAACCTCCTACACCCACCCATGATCCCCATCACCTTTATCGATACCGAAATCGACCCGTCCAGCAGGAAAATTCTGGATATCGGAGCCGTGCGGAGCGATGGAGCTTCTTTTCACGGTCCTTCGGTGACGGAGTTTGTGCGGTTTTTAAGTGGAACGGAATGGATTTGCGGACATAATATTCTCAACCACGATTTGAAATATGTCGCACAAGCGTTAACCGATGCGGGCTTAAACCCGGAGATCATCGACACGCTCTTTCTTTCTCCGCTGCTTTTCCCGACCAAGCCCTATCATGCTTTAGTAAAAGATGATAAGCTTCAATATGAGGAGACCAATAATCCGCTGAATGATTCAAAGAAAGCAAAAGAATTATTCGATGATGAAGTGGCGGCCTTCCATCAAATCGATGAAAGGCTGAAGCAAATTTTCTACGTGCTGCTGAAAGATACAAAAGAATTCCGCTCTTATTTTCGCTACATCGGTTTTACTTGCGAAAATACTAATCCGGAAGAATTGATCCGGCAGAGGTTTGTCAATGAAATTTGCGACCAGGCCGATCTCTGCAAGATCATTTCAGATCATCCCATTGAACTGGCTTACGGCTTATCGCTCATCAACTCGTTCATTCAAAATGAAAAAATCAAATCGGTCACGCCCCGCTGGGTGCTTCGGAATTACCCGGATGTGGAACGGATCATGTTCCTGCTGCGAAATAAACCGTGTGTTTCCGGATGTGTTTATTGCGACAAGGCCCTGGACATCCATACCGGCCTGAAACGGTGGTTCGGTTTCGATTCATACAGGACCTACGCCGGTGAACCGTTGCAGGAAAGAGCAGTCAAAGCGGCTATCGACAATAAATCCATCCTGGCGGTGTTCCCTACAGGCGGCGGAAAGTCGATCACCTTCCAGGTCCCGGCCCTGATGAGCGGCGAAACAGCCGGCGGACTGACCATCGTCATTTCTCCGCTTCAATCGCTGATGAAAGACCAGGTGGATAACCTGGAAAAAATTGGCATCACCGAAGCGGTGACCATCAATGGCTTGCTCGACCCGATTGAAAAAGCCAAATCCTTTGAACGGGTGGAAGACGGCTCGGCATCCATTCTTTATATCTCTCCCGAGTCATTGCGATCGCGATCCATCGAACGGTTGATCCTGGGCAGAAAAATCATCCGTTTCGTAATCGACGAAGCACACTGCTTTTCCGCCTGGGGACAGGATTTCAGGGTCGATTACATGTACATTGGCGATTTCATAAAGTCGATCCAGGAGAAGAAAAATCTGGAAAATGGCATTCCCGTTTCCTGCTTTACGGCTACCGCCAAGCAAAAAGTGATCGAAGATATCCGGGATTACTTCCGGGAAAAGCTTTCGCTGGAACTGGAACTGTTTACGTCTAAAACATCAAGAACCAATCTTCATTATAAAGTATTTCAAAAGGGAAATGAAGAGGACAAGTATCAGACGGTAAGGGATTTGATTGAGGAAAAGCATTGCCCGACAATCATTTACGTTTCGAGAACCCTGAAGGCATATAAACTTGCAGAGAGGCTGACACAGGATGGTTTTGATGCGAAGCCCTACCACGGTAAAATGGATGTGCAGGAAAAAACGGCTAATCAGAATGCTTTTATTTCCGGTGAAGTTTCAACGATGGTCGCTACATCTGCATTCGGTATGGGTGTCGATAAAAAGGATGTCGGCATGGTAATTCACTACGAGATCTCCGACTCGCTGGAGAATTACGTCCAGGAAGCGGGAAGAGCCGGACGCGATGAAAAGATTTCCGCCGACTGCTTTGTCCTGTTCAATGAGGACGACCTTGGCAAACATTTTATTCTGTTGAATCAGACCAAGCTGTCGATCAAGGAGATCCAGCAGGTGTGGAAGGCGATCAAAGACATCACCCGGTTCCGCTCGACAGTCTCTAACTCGGCCCTGGAAATAGCACGGAAGGCGGGCTGGGACGACAATGTCGTGGAAATCGAAACACGGGTAACGACCGCCATCGCCGCGCTGGAAGATGCCGGCTACCTGAAGCGCGGGCAAAATATGCCGAGGGTTTTCGCTAACAGCATCCTATCCAGGAATGCGCAGGAAGCCATAGATAAAATCATGGACTCCGATAGATTTGAAGGAAAACAGAAAGAAAAGGCTATCCGGATAATTAAGAAACTCTTTTCAAGTAAAAGTCACAAACTATCCACCGATGATACGGGCGAATCAAGAGTTGATTACCTCAGCGATATTTTGGGGATTGTTAAGGAGGAAGTGATCGAAATCGTGAATCTCCTTCGCGAAGAAAAGATACTGGCTGATGCAAAAGATTTAACTGCTTTCATCCGGAAAGGAGAGAATGTAAACCGTTCTCTCAATATTGTCAATACATTCAGCAAGATTGAGAAGTTTTTGCTGCCAGAACTTAATGAAGAAGAAAAAACCATTTCGCTCAAGGAAGTGAACGAAGAGGCGGAATCGAATAGTTGTGGAGAGGTAAGCGTTAACAAGATCAAAACCATCCTCAACTTTTGGGCGATCAAGAACTGGATCAAGCGGCGCATCACAGATTACTCGAAAAACCATATGGTTGTGATCGCACTTCATTCGGAGGAAATACTAAAAGAAAAACTGGAAAAGCGCCATGAGCTGGCAAAGTTCCTGGTTGAATATCTTTATAAAAAAAGCAGCGCTAATACTTCTAAAGAAGATGAAGCAAATGAAGAAGTGCTGGTTGAGTTTTCGGTCCAAGAATTAAAAACAGCTTATGAAAACAGCCAGAAGCTCTTCCAGCTTAAGATTGATCTTGACGATATCGAGGATTCGCTCTTTTATCTTTCTAAAATTGAAGCCATTAAAATTGAAGGAGGCTTCATGGTGGTGTATAATCGCCTGACAATTGAGCGTTTGGAACCGGACAACAGAAAGAAATATACCAAAGAAGATTACGGGAAGCTGGATCAGTTCTACGAAAACAAAGTTCAGCAAATCCATATTGTCGGTGAGTATGCAAAAAAAATGATCAGCGATTATCGAAATGCACTGCAATTTGTTGATGATTATTTTCAGTTAAACTATGACTCTTTTCTGCGAAAACACTTTCCCGGTAGCAAGGTTGATGATCTTAAGCTGAAAATGACCCCTGCCAAATTCAGGCAATTGTTCGGAGAACTGTCGCCGGCACAATTAAATATTATCAACGACAGCAAGTCGAATCACATTGTTGTTGCAGCCGGTCCGGGTAGCGGAAAAACACGGGTGCTGGTTCACAAACTGGCTTCTTTGCTGTTAATGGAAGACGTTAAGCATGAGCAATTGCTAATGCTAACTTTTTCAAGAGCCGCCGCCACCGAATTCAAAAAACGTTTGCTTAAACTCATTGGCAATGCGGCCAACTTTGTTGAGATCAAGACCTTTCACTCCTACTGCTTCGATCTGTTGGGTAAGGTCGGGAACCTGGAGAAATCAGACGATATCCTGAAGAAAACCATTGAGAAAATCAGGAACAAAGAAGTTGAAGTCAGCCGGATCACCAAAACCGTGCTGGTGATCGACGAAGCCCAGGATATGAATGAAGACGAGTTCAGCCTGATCAATGTGCTGATGGAGCAGAATGAAGAAATGCGGGTAATCGCAGTAGGTGATGACGATCAGAATATTTTCGAATTCAGGGGAGCCAGTTCCAGGTACCTGGAACAGTTTATCAAGGTGAACAATGCAAAGAAACATGAATTGATTGTGAATTACCGGAGCAAGAGCAACCTTGTTTTATTCACTAATCAATTCGTGAAGCGGATCCGGCATCGTTTGAAAGATACCCATATCATAGCAAAACAAACCGATAATGGCAAAATAAAACTGGTCCGGTACGAAAGCAGCAATTTAATAACACCGTTGGTGAATGATCTGGTTACTGCTGAGATTACAGGAACCACCTGTGTGCTGACTAATACGAATGAGGAAGCATTACAGATCGCCGGTTTGCTTTTAAAAAACCGGATACAGGCGAAACTCATCCAATCCAATGAAGGCTTCAGTTTGTTTAATCTAGTCGAAGTAAGGTTTTTACTAGATCAATTGAAACTGGCCGACGATGTTTTCATCATTAGCGATGAGGTGTGGGATGCTGCGAAGAGGAAGTTTAGAGCTACTTTTCAATACAGCAATAAACTGGACATATGTAACAACCTCATTAAAGAATTTGAAGCGACCAATCCAAAGAAGAAATACAAATCCGACCTGGTGGAATTCATAAGGGAATCTAAGCTGGAAGACTTCTCAGGCGGTAACGGAGAGACCGTTTTTGTTTCGACCATTCACAAAGCCAAAGGGAAAGAGTTTGATAATGTTTTCCTGATGCTTGAAAACTTTAACCCAGCCACAGACGAAGCCCGGAGGCAGTTGTACGTTGCCATGACCAGGGCAAAGCAGAACCTGGTGATTCATTTGAATTCAAATTTTCTTAACGATATATCAGCAGAAAACCTGGAACGGGTTGAGGACAAAGGGAATTACCTGCCTCCAAAAGAATTGGCCATGCAATTGACTCATGAGGATGTTAACCTTGGCTATTTTGAATTTGTTCAGCATCACGTAAGTAGCCTTACGAGCGGAGAAGCACTAAAAATCAAAGCAGAAGGATGTGAATTATCCAAAGATAAATTTGTACTCAAGTTTTCTAAAAAATTCCTTGAAATTCTAAAATCAAACGCTGAGAAGGGATATTTGCCGACAAGGGCTAAAGTCAACTTCATGGTTTACTGGAAAAATGAAGAGAAAGAAAAAGAGGTGAAAATCGTTCTACCGGAGTTGAACTTTGAGAAAAATCATGACCCTGACACCTGATGCATCATATGAACAATGGACAATGGACAATGCAAAATGAATCCACCTCCCTCCCCTTGATCCCCTCCCGTGCCGGCCATGTCGGATAAAAATGCGTTTTTATGGGAGGGGAGAATTGTTCTGATCCGTCGTTGGTGCTACAGACGGGGGAGCTCCTTTGGAGCATGTGGTCACTGGTCATTTGTAGTCAGAAGGTGGTCATAAAATGGTCAGAAAGTGGTCAGAAAGTTGTGTTTTTGAATTTGAATTTTATAATCTGTTTGGTGCTTGGAATTTGGAATTTGGAATTTGGAACCTGGAACCTAGAACCCGTGGTCATAAAGTGGTCAGAACATGATCGAAAAATTGGTACCGCCGTTTTTCCCCGCTTCACCGATTTACCCTCGTGCTCTTAATCCCGAATAATGTTATATTTGA
>ENA-UOWO01005625-UOWO01005625.1-activated-sludge-metagenome-genome-assembly--contig:-NODE-5625-length-13206-cov-5.777888_pt1 | contig 13206 bp, 6 predicted proteins | sample MGYA00238148_ERZ761564 | MGnify/ENA primary metagenome ERZ761564 (study PRJEB28885, sample SAMN05720194) | activated sludge metagenome | isolation source: Anaerobic digester | place: USA...
GTCGCCGAGCGAGTTGGTGCAGTTGATGTCCACTTCGTAGCTGTAATCCTCGAGAACCCCCTTATCGACCCATGAATCGACCCACCCGCCGCCGAGAGGATCGGCGACCTTGATGACCTGACCCAGCTCGTCGTAATCGACCGTGTAGGTTTCACCCAGAGGTCCGGTGATCGTGCGCAACAGACCACCGGTGCTATTCGACAGGCGGGTTGTCTCCCCGGCGGGGTTGGTGACGGCGCTCAGGAAGCCGTTGGCGTCCATGGCCAAGCCGGTGCGCTGGCCGTAGGGGTTGACGATGGCGGTCGCTTGCCCGGCGGCGTCGCGCTCGATCCGGGTCACCTGTCCCACGGCGTCGGTGAGGCTGACCACCAAGGACTGGGCGTCGTAGTCAAAAACCCACTTGGGAGCGCCGGTGAGCCCGTCCAGCGTCCGGAGGTGTCGGCCAAAGTGGTCGAACACGTAGACTTCGGAGGCATCTTCGGAAGGGATACTGTAGCTGACCGCGGAGGCAAGAGTGCCGCCCAGGGCGGAGCGCCCCGGAATCACGTAGGTAGCCGGCACGACGTTGCCCACGCCGCGTTGGAGGAAGAGGGTGCCATCCGATCTCAGTGCCATGTCAGACACCGGGTAGATATAGGTGTTCAGCGGATCGCCGTTGTCGATGGGAAGATTGGGCGGCGGCGACGCGGACTGGCTGTATCTGCCGGCGACTCGCTCGACGGCTCCGTTGGGGGCGACTCGCCAAACAAACGTGCCATCCGTGAAATAGACTGAGCCGTCCTGTGCCACCTGGAGGCACGTTGGGATGGAAGCAGGGTCGGTCACGTCGATTGCGAGCTTGCCTTGGTCGCCTTTGATTCTGGTGGTGAGGTTCGTATCGGCCGGGTTGGGATCGAACATGCCTTCGGCGCAGCCCGGGCCGCCGTTCAAGAAGGGGAGGACAATGCCGCCGAGCGAGATTCTGAAGATGCCCCTGGTGTTGATCTCATCTTCGGACACGTACACGACGCCGTCCTCGCCCACCGCCAAACCGCAAACCCCCCAGCCATTGGCGTAATGGGCGTCCTGCGCTGACGCGCCAAAAAGAGCCTTGAAAGACGGCGACCCGTTCGTTGCCGCCACGCCACCGCCACCAAACACGGTGTAAATCCTGCCGTCGGGGGCGATCTTGCGCACCATGGTGTAGTTCGTGCCGTAGGCCGTGGGCGCATAACTGGGCCACCACGAAGAATAGTACACGCTGTTGTCCGGCCCCACGGCCAGGAGGGCATTGTTCGCCCAGGTGGCAAACGACTCCGAGGCGGGAGTGCCGTCGGGCTGCAGGATCGCCGGCAGGGTCGCATTCCGTCCCATGATGACGTGCCAGATGAGATCGGGAGTGAGGCGAGCGATGACCCGGTTGTCCGTGAGATAGAGCGAGCCGTCCGGACCCGCCTTCAAACTCGAAACGCTCACGTCCACGACGACCCGGTCGGCGGGCAGGCCATCCGCCTTGGCCCAGCCATCACGCGCGACGTCAACGGCCCCGGGCGTTCCCCAGGTCACGCTGAGCCCCTCGAAGCCGCTCGCGGGTTTGCGGCGGAAGAGGCGGGCTTCGCCCGTTGGACCGTAGTTGCCGTAGAAGTACAGCGTGCCATCGGGCGCGGCGGCCACCAAGCGGCTCCTGCCGCCGAGAGCGCTGAGAAAGTCGTCGAGCACCGAAGCCTGGGGGACGGTGCGGATGCGGCCATCGCCGTAGTAGAGAATGCCGCCGGCAGGATCCAGGCGGTGCAGCGGATTGGGACTCCAACCGCCCAAACCCAGCTTGCGGTGGTCGGGATAGGTGAGCAGCCGTTGAAAGACGGCACCGACCCTGATCTCGGTGTCCGTATGACCCGCGAACGAGACCATGTTCCCGGCGTTGCCAAAGAGCGCTGGAAACTGGTCGAGCAGACCGGAACCGAAGCTGACGCCGAAGTAGCTCCAGGCGGAATACACATAGGAGATCGTGATATTGGCCAGGCGTGTGCCCCCCACCAAGCGCCCGTACGCATCCCGCCCGTCCCAGGAGACCGTGGCCACTTGGTTGGTTGGGGGAAGGCTCCGCAGCGATTGCTGTCCCTCGACGTGCGCTTCCACCTGGATCGCGGAGGGCGGATCGAAGTAGTGAGGGTCCAATTCGGTCTGGAGGCACCCGCTGCCGTTGACACACGGATTCCGCGGTGGCTGCCAAGCCACGGGAATGGTGACTTGGCTGTCCACGCGATAATCGGGGACACGGGCGCTTGCGTAGTTCAGCGCAAAGGGCGCCCCCGCCAGGGGAATACGTTCCGTGAAGGTCTGGGCGGAGAAGTGGAGCGCCCCGTAGCGGTCCGGCGTCGTATCCTGGGGTTTTCCCTTCGGTTTGTCGCCGGGGGTGGGACGGTCGGAATCCGGTGTCGAGAAGCCCAAATTGAAATCAATGCTGCTGCAGTGCGGCACGGGGCAGCGCCAGAGCGTCTTGCCCGCCGGAGAAACCGTGGCCAGATGTTGGAGTTCCTCGGTCGTGAAGCCGTTGGCCGCCAGGGTGTCCGCCCTCTCCGCCTCGCCCGTTCCGTGCAGATCGACGAGTGCCGCGCCCTCAGCGAACCCCAGCACCTGCAAGACGATCCCGTTGGGGCAAGGCACCCAGACTCCCTGGCCACGATCATAGTACCCAACCGGCATCAGCGTGCCCACCGGCACCCCGAGAAAATTGTCCACATAGACCGGGACTGGCTGGCTGAACCGGATTGAGTTGGCGCCCGCGTTGACCGCTTCGTCGGCGCTGAAATCCGCGCAATACGTATAGCCGCTATTAGGCGGCAACGCTGCCGGCATGGCCTTGGGTCCGTCGGTTCCCACCGTGAATTCAGTGATCCTGAACGTCAGACTGGCGACCGGCTGCAACCAACCGTCGGCCATGACCATCGCCGCCTCTGTCCCGGAGGGGATGAACATCGTGGCGGAGCGTGTGCCGGCGGCATCGGCCTGCGGACTGCTCGTCGCCACTTGCGGCGGCGCGTTCGCTCCGAACTGAACGGAGGTGGCGAGCGCGTCTTGCGGCACCAGAATAACGTCGGGGGCCACACCGTAGGCGAGTGCCAGCAGGGTGACTTGGCGTTGAGCCGGACAGTAGCCCGCTGCTTGATAGTCCACCGTGTAAACCGCCGCGTTCACCGCCAAATCGAATCGCCCGTCGGTCCGGGTATAGGTATAGCCGTACTCGGGATGGCCGAGGATGACCACCCGTACCCCAGGCAACGGGCTGGTGTCCCGCTGCAAGACGCGGCCTCGTAACACCGAGGCCTGCGTTGATTTGATGGTCCCGGGGGCCACCCCCACCTGGATCGCATTCGACCCGGTGTAGAGAAACGCGGTGAGTGAGGCCAGGTCGTTGTACACATTGGGCAACGGAGCGGTCGCCGTCGCGGCGGGATCGGGCGGCGCGGAAGGGTCGGCCCCGTGGCGGTTGACCAAGCGATAGTAGGCGGCGCTGTTGGTCGACTCCCGGAGGACGCTGCAGCGCGTTCCGAGGACCTCGGGAGCCTCAGGCACATCCACCCAGGCGCCAGGGTCAGCGACCTCCAAACCCTCCTGCAGGATAGTGAAGTTCGTACTGGCGGGCCAGAGGAGTTGGACTTGGTTGGTGCGCGGCGCCTGGATTTCCAGGGGCGGGACAGTTTGCGCCCGGTTGAACTGCACGGTAAGCAACGCCGCCGTAATAGCCGCCGCTGCCCTCAGCCAGGAGAGCTGCCGAGTCGTCATCATAAGCGAGGTCCTTCATCGAGAGAAACGCAAACGGCGGCGCATTATTTCAGCGCCCAAGCCGAGGATTTGGAATGGCCGAAGGCGCGGCTGGCCGGGTAATCTCCGGCGCAAATGGCAGTGATTGAGCAGGCGGCGGTCTTTCCGGAAACGCGATGGAGCCTGATCCTGCGTGTCCGCGGGCCGGACGGCGGCGCTGATTCGGAGACGGCCTTGAACGAGTTGTGCCGCACGTACTGGCAGCCGCTGTATGCCTACTTGCGTCGCGGCGGCAATGACGCGGAGGCCGCCAAGGACTTGGTTCAGGGCTTTCTGGCCCACCTGCTCGGGAAAGACGGCTTTGTGCGAGAGCGCTCGACGCAGGGCCGGTTCCGCTACTTTCTCCTGGCGGCTCTCCGCAACTATCTGGTCAGCGAGGCACGCAAGGAAAACGCCGCCAGACGCGGCGGGGGGGTGGACGTGGTGCCGCTAGACCTCGAACAAGCCGAGGCGTTGTTTCAGATTCAAGCTGCTGAACCGTTCACCCCGGAGGCCGATTTTGACCGTCATTGGGCGCAAACGGTCTGGACGCGCGCGCTCCAGCGGCTGCGCGAAGAACAGCGCTCGCGCGGCAAAGAGGCCTTGTTCGACGCGCTTAAGCCTGGGCTAGTGGATGACCTCCGCCCAAGGCACACGGAAGTCGCGGCGTCCTTGGGGCTATCCCCCACGGCCGTGGCCCTGGCGCTGCACCGACTGCGCCGGCGCTTGAAAGAACTGGTCATCGACGAACTCGCGCAGACGGTCGGAAGCCATGCTGACCTCGATGATGAGATCACTTACTTCTTGTCGCTGTGGACGAAGTCTTTCTAAGTAGAGATGAACGCGACGCGGAGCTCGATCGGCCAGTGTGCCCGCTGCGGGACGGCGTTGTGTGCGGCGGTTGCTGAGGGGCTTTGCCTGCGCTGCCTGACGCGCGCGATCTTCTTCGATGACGCCGAGCTGCCCCCGGAGGAACCGCTGAGTGCGCCCGGCTCTGTCCAGCGGATTGGCGGTTATGAACTCGTCGAGCGGATTGCCCGCGGCGGCATGGGCGTCGTGTATCGCGCCCGACAAATGAGCCTCGGCCGCGAAGTGGCCTTGAAAATCCTCCTCGACTCCGCAGTTGCCGGCCCGGAGGAACTCGGCCGCTTCCGGGCCGAGGCGACGGCTGCCGCGGCGCTGCACCATCCCCACATCGTGGCCGTTCATGAGATCGGAGAGGACGCGGGCCGCCTTTTCTTCTCAATGGACTTTGTCGCCGGAAAGGACCTTGCCGCACTCACGCGCGAGGGGCCGTTGCCGGCCCGGGTGGCGGCGGAGTTGACACGCAAGATCGCCGGCGCCATCCAGCATGCGCACGAGCGTGGCGTTCTTCACCGGGACCTCAAGCCCTCGAACGTATTGGTGGACGCCCTGGGGGAACCGCACGTGACCGACTTCGGCCTCTCGAAGCGGTTGGTCGGGGCGCCGGCCGCGCCCGAAGCCCTTCCGGCGCCGGCCGCGCTGGCGCCGCCCTTGACGTTGACGGGCCACGTCGTCGGCACGCCCGGTTACATGTCGCCCGAACAGGCGGCGGCCAAGCGAGACATTGGGCCGCCGGCCGACGTCTATTCCCTGGGCGCCGTGCTCTACCACCTGCTGACCGGACGCGCTCCCTTCGTGGGTGAGACGCCCACGGCGGTGTTGCGGCAAGTCGAAGAGCAGGACCCGGTGTCGCCGTTGCTGCTCAACCCTTCCGTGCCGCGCGACCTGGAGACCATCTGTCACAAGTGCCTGGCCAAGGAACCGCCCCGCCGGTACGCCAGCGCGCTCGAGTTGGGCCAGGACTTGCAGCGATTCCTCAACGGCGAACCGATCCACGCGCGTCCGGTGGGCGCGACGGAGCGGGCCTGGCGTTGGTGCCGGCGGCGTCCGACGATGGCCGGGCTGATCGCGCTCTCCTCCGCCTTGCTCGGTGCAGTTATCGCCGTGACCATCGCAGCGCGAGTGCGCCTCGATGAGGACCAGCGGTTGGTCCGACGGAAGGACTACGTGGCCGACCTGCGCCTCGTCGAGCGCGCTGTCCAGGAGAACAATCTCGGACAGGCCGGCGCGTTGTTGGACAAATGGCGTCCGCGCCGGCAAGTCCGAGGCCCGTTCGGCTTCACCCGCGCGGAGGAGGATCTGCGCGGATTTGAATGGAACTACTTGGCGGAGCTCTGCCGTGGCGACGAGTTACGGGTCCTGGGGGAATCAGGCGCGCACGCCCTGCGCGTCGCGTTCTCGTCGCGCGGTGATCGCGTAGCGGGTGCCACCGCCGACGGCGAGGTCCGCCTCTGGGCGGCCGATACCGGACGCTTGCTCGGTATCGTGAGGCACGGCAAACGAGTGATGACGCTGGCTTTTTCCCCTGACGACCGGGTCCTCGCCACCGGGGGCGACGACTGCCACCTGTCGCTTTGGGATGCCCAAACGATGCAGCCCACGGCTTCCCCACCGCCACTGAATTCCGCGCTCGTCGCCGCAGCGTTCGCCCGCGACCGCAGTTGTCTCATCGCGGTGGCCCGACAGCAAGGCCTGGTGTGGGACTTGGCGCGGACCACGGCCATCGAGCGGGTTGCCATCACACCGTCCACTTGGTTCTACGGCGTCATCGCGCCCAACTGCGGAACCGTCGCGCTCCCGATGCCCGAGGCCGGGGGAGTCGAGCTCTGGGATGTCCCGCCGAAGGTGCGGCGCGGGGCCGTCGGAGGCCTGGGTGTGGCGGCGGCGTTTTCTCCTGATGGCCGGCTGTTGGCCACAGGCGAGCTGAGCGGACAAATCCGGATTTGGGATCTCGGCGACCTGCACGAAGTGGCGACGATTTCGACACGGGCGGGCGGCGTCGGCGCGCTGGCTTGGTCACCTGACGCAAAACGACTGGCTTCCGGCGGGCATGACGCCTTCGTACGGCTTTGGCAATTCCCCGAATGCGAGTTGGCGGCTACCTATCGCGGTCATCGGGGGTTTGTCTGTAGCCTTGCCTTCGCTCCCGACGGCCGGCGCCTCGCGAGCGCCTCGACCGACGGGACGGTCCGCCTCTGGGACGCCGAACATGGGCCGGCGCCGCGAGAGAACCCCCTGGTCCGCGACTGGGGACTCCTCTTGCCGCGCGGCCGGATGCTGCCCATTCGCAGCCTGGCGGTGAACAGCGACACGCATTGGATCGACGCGAGCCAGATGCGCCTTGTGCCCATCCCCTTGCCGGCAGAACTGCGTGACAGCAACACCGTGGTCCGGGTAACCGACGGCGGCTTTCTCGCGATTGGTCCCGATGCCTGCGTGCGGCAGTTCGATCGCACGGGCCGCTCGATAGCGCCGGCCGCGCGGCTGCCTCGCTGGCCGGTATTCCATCCCATGCCCTCCCCGGACGGTCGTTGGCTCATCTGGAAGGAAAGCCCCGACGAGATTGCCGCATACGACCTTTGGGAAATCGCTTCCACGAACGCGGCGGAAAGGCTCAACGAACGCGGGAGCGAGTGGCTGATCCACGCGTTCTCCAACGACAGCCGGCAACTGGCCCTGATTACCCCCGCCGGCGAACTCCTCGTCCGGGACTTGCATCACCGACGCCACACGCGAGGAGTCACCTCGACGCACGGCACGCCGACCTCCTTGAGCTTCTCTCGCGACGACCGGGAGGTGGTGGCGTCGTGGCAAGACGGGATGGTGAGCGTGTGGACCACGGGTCGCTGGGACAAGCCTCCGTTCACCTTGCTGACGGGCACCGAGGCGGTCTGGTGCGTCTGTTTTTCACCCGACGGCCGCCGGGTGGCTGGCGGCGGCGACGATGGCGACGTCTTCCTGTGGGACGTCGCCACGCGCCAACTGGTCGCCAAACTCAAAGCGCCCGGCAATGCCGTCGTGCTGGGAATCGGATTCACCGAAGACGGCGACACTCTGTTTGCCTCGACGCCCCGCAGTGTGAGCATTTGGCGGGCTCGGCCGGCTGGGCTCGAGGCACGCATTCCTGCCGGGGGCGACTGAATCCAGTTCCTGCTCAGCCGACCAAGCGGGGGTCGCGGAAACCGTCTTGTTTCCTCATCCGCGCCCGCTATGCTGCGCGGTACTGTCGTAAACACACAAGCGTCGAAACCCAAATGAACACACACCCGATCCCGCTGGCTGCCAGTCTCTGGCTCGCCCTCAACCTGACGATGCCGACTGAGGCGCAACCGGCTGCTGCGCCAACCCAGCAGGCAAAAACCTTCGAGCAGAAGATCACCACAACCGCCAAGCTGAACTACCTGTTGTCCTTGCCGACCGACTACGGCAAGTCGCGGAAGGCCTGGCCGCTGGTGCTGTTCTTGCACGGCGCCGGCGAATCAGGCAGCGACCTGGAGAAGGTCAAGGTGCACGGACCACCGAAGCTGGTTGAGACCAAGGGGCCGTTCCCGTTCATTCTGGTCTCGCCGCAAAGTCCCGGTCGCGGCTGGAACCCGGACGTGCTCAACGCGCTGTTGGACACGCTGCTCAAGCAGTATCGGGCGGACAAAGACCGCGTGTACTTGACGGGCCTGAGCATGGGCGGGTACGGCACCTGGGCGCTGGCCGCGGCGCATCCGGAGAGGTTCGCCGCCATCGCGCCGATTTGCGGCGGGGGCAACCCGGCGGACGCCAAGAAACTGGCCCAACTCCCCACTTGGGTCTTCCACGGCGCGAAGGACCCCACGGTGCCGCTCAAGCGGTCGGAGGAGATGGTCGAGGCCCTCAAGGCGGCCGGCGGCAATCCCAAGTTTACGGTGTATCCCGACGCCGGTCATGATTCCTGGACCGCAACCTACGAAAACCCCGAGTTTTACACGTGGCTGCTGGCACAGAAGCGGACCAGGCGCTGACATTGGGTTGGAACGTTCAAACCGTTGTGGAGCCTGGATAGCAACTTGCCGTCGCACGCTCGGCGCTTTGCGGTTTCTTGATCCTGCTCCTGTCCACCTGCCTGAACCGGATCGGGTTGCGGCTGAGGCTCTGATGCCCAGCCAATCCCGCGTATGAAGGACCCGACGAGAGGAACAAGGTCCCCCACATGGCCATGTCCTCCTTCCAGCGACCCGCCACCCCTCGCAAAGCATCTGCACGGCAGCCTGATCCCAGCAATTCAATTCCCTTTCAACCGGAAGAACTGCGCCGAGGCCGCGTTGGTGACCACGACGGAAACCCAGTTCGCGTTGGTGGTCAAGGGAGCGGGAACCGTGTTCCAGCCGCCGGTCAACGACGCGGCGCGCTCGAGCACACAGGAACTGCCATTGTTCGTCCACGTCAGTGTGACTACGTTCCCTTCGCCCGACCATTGCCAGCTTGCCACATGCAGCGGCGGCGGGGCCGGCAACGCCTCCAGTTTCATGGTTCCCCACAGATTCTGATAGTTCCACGCGTCCGTGCTGGAACCGTTGCTCGACCAGAACATCCATCCCTGCAGTTGTGTGCCGTTGTCCGCGTCGCAAAACTCCGCCTCAAAGCCATAACTGTTGCCGGGAGTCATGGCCGCCATGTTTCGGTACGCCGCCAACGCGATGCGTTCTTCAAAGGTGTAAAGATACCCGCCGCCTATGACTGCTTCGACGGTGCACTTTGCGGCCCAATGCGTTCCGTCGGGACTCGAGCCCTTGGGCGCGGTCTGCCTCGCCCCGCCAGTGGTGTTGAAATCCGTGTTCTCTCCATTGATGTTGCCGTCGGTGCTGTACCCAAATTGTTCGTAACCCGGTTGATCGGAGATGGGGTTGCCGATGGCGCTTTTCTTCGCATTCGTGGAATCGATGTAGAGATGAAGTGTGTCCTCCAGGTAGGCCATGTTGGAATTCGCCCTGCTGGTGAACGGCTCGTAGGCATCGTCCTGGACCTCGGCCAGCACGTACAAGTAGGTGGCATCGTGAGCCAGCCAGAGGTTCACGGAGCAGTCCGCCGCATTGGAGATGGTCCCCAGAACCGTGGTGCCGTAGCTGCTCGTCGTCCCCGCGTGGCCGTCTCCCCGGTAGAACGAGATGCCTTCACCGCGGGCCTTGATTTCAGTCCAATCGGCGGCGTTTGCATCTACGGTGAACGAGGCGGTTGTGTACGGGACCGCGATTTCCGGTCGTACGGCGGCGAAAGAATACGAATCTAACCACACGGTCAACAGAAGGCAGAGGAGCGAAGTTCTATTCATGGCAATGTGACGGTCATCGGTTCTTGCAGCGGCTCGAAGGGTTGCATCGTGATGGAGTCCGCGGGAACAGCTTGAGGATGGTGTCGAGGTTCGGCTTCCCGGTGAGCCGATGGCGAACGGGATCCTCCTGCGAAGCCATCCAATCTCTCGTCAGCGTCTGCTGTCCAGAGGCTTGCACTCCCGCCCATGGCATCACCGCCCCTGCCGCCAGGACGACAGACCGACCCGCAAACTCACGCGGGGTCATCACTCCACTTTCCTTTCGCCGCATGGTCACTCCCTGCAAACTCTAACATCCCAAGCCTCCGCGTTCCACTCCGAATCCACTACGAGCGCAGCAGCGGATTGGCTGAACTTTCGCTTTAGAAGGAAGTTCTCAGAGGACTCGCTGCGATACAAGACACCGTTGCCCTCACCCTTCCTCCGGGCACCTTCTTCCATCGGATGGGAGATCCCGGGCAAGGGAAGTCTGGCTCAGGTCAACCTGAAGGTCGTGCTGTCTTCGATCTGCTGCAATTTGTCCGCCAGGTCCTCCGGCCCGACTCCAGGCGGGGGATACACGTCTGGCACTGAGCGTCCTGCCGGGATACCCCCGCGAAGAGTGTGGGAATTGTTTTCGTGGCCGGCACAACTCCCCAAAGCCCCGACGCTCTGCGCCGCAGGCGTTATGGGGTCCAGGCTTCGCCTGGTCGAGGCTCCGCCTCGTCCTACTTGGGGCACTCTCGTCAGAGTGCGGCTCTTGAAGCACCGGCTGACCTCGAGCTGGCACCGGATACCACTCCGGCCGCCACACTCCTTGCGCGGTTATTCCTGCCCTTCACGGCAGCAGTCACGTTGGCTGGACGCATGGGCGTCCACGCTCGCCAGGTATGTCCCAGGCTCCCGCCCCGGCACAGTTTCCGGTCTCCCTCGAGGGGGACACCGATTTCGGGGGGCAGAATACAGAAGCGCCTCCTTGCCCGTCCTGGTCCGAGCTTCGCCGATTCGGCTTGCGTCTCTGCTGCTGTTTACTGGCAAGGGCTTGACGCCCCCTTTCGTCGTTGAGCTGTTCGCGGTCTGCTTTTCTCGGCAGAACCCCGGAGCGTGTCAGGCTCCGGCGGGTCGGTGTTGCCACCGCCCGACTCCCGACGCCAGCGCGCGTTAACCGAACCTGACGTGCCTTGCACCCGATTGGTGCCGCAATGGCGGCACTTTGGGCGGAAACGTTTGTCGATCGCCAGCGCTTTGGTGGCGCGACCTACCGGGCGGCCAACCGCAATCGGTCCTATACCCATTGCGCCCGTATTCTTCGGTTGCTCCCGAAGGTATTGACCCATGAGGCGCATTGCGGTTGCCCGAGAGAATCCGCAATCGCCACGATCACCAGAAAGCCATCGCCCAGGCGGTTTCAATGACGCACCAAGGAATCGCCGTGGTTTTGCAGGAAATTCTAGAGTTGGAAAAAGTAGCAAATCCATCCGAAATCGACGAAAAGTCAGGCCTGACGCCGGAGGCCGTCAGTCAAATTACCCACTGTGAGTAATTTGATTGATGCTACTTGTTGAAGCCCTTGTGGTTCATGAACTCCCAGATGCGCCCCATCCAAGTGTAGCTGCCGGTTCCGGAGGCGGCCTTGTTCTGAAAGCAGTGCTCGCGTGTGGCCAGCGTGTGCAGATCGGACTGGATGCCCATGCGGCGGAGCTGTTCCCAGCACTTCACCGAATTCATCGCCGCCCAGCCGTCTGCGTCGCCGTGGATGAACAGGATCGGGCACGTCGCGAGGTCGAAGGAGAACTCGGGGACGAGCCGCGCGTCGTCCTCGTTGCCGCCCTGGGCGTTCGGTCTATCCGCGCCGTCCGTGAGCGCGTAGGCGGGATAGATCGCGACCGCCCACTGCACGCTGCATGAGAGCTTGTCGAGATCGTCGATCGGCCAATAGGAACGGCGTTTCGAGCTGGTCGCGCCCATGAGCGTCAGGTGCCCGCCGGCCGAGGAGCCCATGATGCCGATGCGGTCGGGATCAAGCCCCTTGGCCGCGGCCCGGCCGCGGACGATCCGCACGGCGCGCTGCAGGTCCTGCCACGCGGTCGTGTGCTTGGCCAGTCCGCCCAGCGGACGCGGCGTGCGGTATTTCAGCGTCACGACCGTCATGCCCTTCTCGTTGAGGTAACGCCGCGTCGGCGCGACTTCGAAGCCCTCCGGGCTGTTGCCACTGTAGCCGCCGCCGGAGTAGATGATCTGGATCGCCGCAGTCTTGCGCTCCTTGGGCATGTGCCACTCGATGTAAGGCAGGCACTGATTCGTTTGCGCGTCCGGCATCCGGCCTTCCGGCCAGAGCGGCTCCTTGAGGGTTTCGCCGCGCGCGTCGTCGTTCGGATAGCGGGCCATCAAATCCTCTTCCGCGCCGAGACGCCCGTCGAAGTTCATTTGGCGGAGGTACTCGGCGATGCGATCGAACCAATGGTCGTAGGCGGTGCCGTCCTCGCCTTTGTTCGCGTTGCCCATGAAGCCGTGGGGACGATCCGCGAAGAGGTGGAGTTCGGCCGGAATCTTCATCCTGCGGAGCTGGCGGTAAATCTGCGTTGAACCGTTCGGCGAATAGGCGTCCGTCCCGCCGTGGAAGAGCGCCATGGAACACGTCTTCGCGTCGAACTGGAACACGTCCGAGAGCCGAACGTCGATCGCGTCGCCCTCGCGCGTATTGGGCTCGGTGAGTCCGTCCGTGAGCGCGTAGGCGGTGTAGATCGGCACCGCCCAGTTGACGTGGCACGGGAGCCCGTCGAGCGCGTCGACCGGACCGTACGCCGGCGTGAGCGCGCTCGTCGCGAGCAGGACCGTCAGGTGCGAGCCCGCCGAAAAACCGAACGCGCCGATCTTCTCCGGGTCGAAGCCGCGCTTCTGCGCCTCGCTACGGACGAGGCGGACGGCGCGCTGCCCGTCCTGCCATGCGCTCCGGTAGATCGGTAGACCTTGCGGACGCGGCGTGCGGTAGGTGAGGCTCACGCAGACAAATCCGAGGTCCGTGAACTTCTTCGCCACCCAGTCGATCCACACCCCGTCGCAGCAACTCTGATATCCGCCACCGGAAATGAGCAGCATGCAGGCGCCGTTGTTTGCCGCCGGCGCCTCATACCAGTCGAGGTACGGCATCACGTGCTCCGCCGCCTTGAATTCCGGAGCCTTCACCTCCTCGGTGGTCGCCGCGATCTGCTGGGGCTGGAAATCCGGAATCTTCCCCTCCGGCCACACCGCGGCCCGTTCCCCGGCGGACGCCAGAACGG
>ENA-UOWO01005630-UOWO01005630.1-activated-sludge-metagenome-genome-assembly--contig:-NODE-5630-length-13196-cov-5.160490_pt1 | contig 13196 bp, 16 predicted proteins | sample MGYA00238148_ERZ761564 | MGnify/ENA primary metagenome ERZ761564 (study PRJEB28885, sample SAMN05720194) | activated sludge metagenome | isolation source: Anaerobic digester | place: USA...
CCTTGTCCATTGGCAATGAGTTTTGAAAGTGCTCCTTCTCTTTTGCCTTTAATTGTCTTAAAATTTCTTTCCTTTTGTACTTTTCTGATTTTCCGTTCATATATCATTAAATTTGAAAGACTGTTCTGCCAAGAAAACCTTCCTTTCGATACCTTAAACCCCGATAAGGCAGATTCTTTTTTTTAATGCAGGTTACCGGTAATGATATCCGACGTGCCGACCGATAGGGAGGCATGGCATGATATCTAAAGTTACGTACCGTTAATTTTCATTTACCAGTTTCAATATTTGTAACCGGAGCTTTTGAGATATGCGAAATTCTGCTGCTTCCAATTCGTTTAACAATACACTTACTGAATTGATAACCTTCCTTTCTTTTGCCTTGATTAATATTCCCAATAATCCAATAACATTCAAACCTAAATCCTTCGCTACTTTTCGACCCTTTTTTTCATCAATTATCAGCAAAGAATTTGGGTTTTCAATCGCTAATGAAATCGCGGTAGCCTCACCCAAATCTAGATTATACGAAATGAGTTCAACCATATCGTATCGCTTTGGATTTTTGACGATTATCCATTCTGGAGTTTCTTCACCAAATTCATTCTTGATTTCAGATGATATATGAATTTCACTAAACAGTGTTTTTAATATTTCCAGTCGTGCAATTCGAGAAAGTGCTATCAGACAGGTTGTATCAGCAATTATTATTCTGTTAGACATTCTTGAGATCTTCCTCTAATTCATCAGAATCATACCCAAAAACAGAGACATCATATTTGCCTAGCATTTCGATGAAACTTCTCTTTGACAGACCCACCAATTCAGCGCCTTGGCCACTGGTCAGTTTACCCTGTTCAAAAAGTTTGCTTGCTAAGCTCATCTTAACCTCAAAACTTGATAATTCAAGGCTATCTGGCAATTTTATTTCTATAACGTTCATCTCTTCAACTTTTAAACAACATACGGATTCATCAACTAACATCGATCTTGTAAAAGAAGTTTCCTAGTGTTAATGTTCTTGGGGTTCAAGTGACTGCATAATGGTACGTAACTCATTTATATACTCAACTCCTTTTAAATGCAGATCCTTATTATATTGATTATTATTTAAATACATATAAGGAAATTATTAAATATTATCAATCAAACTTTCGTTTATATACGTTTAAAAACGACTCTGCCAAACTCCTCGTAGCTTGATTCCCCAAATATAAGTGAGGATACTCATCATTTATATGGTAAGTATTAAATTTATTTATTGAAAAGGTTTATTTAGATTTTGATTACTTATTGACTTTCAAAGAAAAGCACCTATAGATTAAAAGTTTCTTTACGAATAGTTTTCGTTCACTCAAATTTTTCTTCAACATTCATTACTACTTCACAGTCACAGTAGCCACCATTGTTGTGTAGCCACTCTATAACCTTGTCAATATTTTCAATACCTTTATCTTTTAAAAATTCGATTGTCATGGTCAGACTGTGATCACATCCATCTCCTAAATGTCCATCCAAATAGTCAAAGAGTTCCTGAAACAACTCCTTGTCCATTGGCAATGAGTTTTGAAAGTGCTCCTTCTCTTTTGCCTTTAATTGGCGTAAAATTTGTTTCATTTTGTCATTTTCTGATTTTTCGCTCATATATCATTGAATTTGTAAAACTGTTCTGCCAAGAGAACCTTCCTTTCGATACCTTAAATCCCAATTTAGCAGCATCTTTTTTTTAATTCAGACTACGACGTTTTGCGTCTATGTGCAGTAGCGGATTATTAGCACTTTCCTGTCCGTTTTGTACAAAGTTTCTTAGAAGTACAGACCTTCGATTTACCACTTCACCCGCTATTGCCACATACACGCTGTTACCTGCTGGCGTTCTTGTCTTTACCTTGCTTAAATCCCTATTATGAGCCAATTTGCTTTTCATATAATTATTAATTCCAACCTTTAAAATGTTAGAATTTGTTCAATTTTCTTTCTGAACCAGTCAGTTGAAGATAGTTTCTCTGTTGTAAGTTGAAACTTGGAAATTAATGCCTTATCAAATTCCGTTTTTAAGCTGAATGATTTTAAAAAAATTTCAACTTCGTCTGATTTAAGATATTCACACACAACTTCATCCCTTTCTCTGACCTTATTATCAGGTAATTTGAACTCTTGATAACTGTTTCTAGAATTTGTCAGTTTTAGTAGAATCTTATCATATTTTGAAGTTTTCTGCTTAATCAATTCTTCTATATACCAACTCTTATCAAAATCTTGTATTTTCAATTCAGTTATGTTTTCTGGATGATATAAATAATTTTCAAAGCAGTAATAGTCTAGTATCAGATAGTTGCTATGTTGTTTTTTTAATTTATGTATTTCGTTGTCGGTTAGAAAATCTCTGTCCCTTAAACCAAAGTGAGTAGGGTTTGCTAATATTTTAATATAAACCGCATTACTGTTACTCTCAGGAATAAAGTGAATGTTTTGAAAATTGAGCTTATTGAAGAAAGTTGAATTCTGATTTTCACAATAGATAATTATTTTCTCTTCAATTTTGGGAATAATTAAATCATCAAACTCTTTACATAGCGCCTTGAATTCATCATTCAATTTGCTATATTTGCTATAATCATAGTATCTACTATGAATTTTGTCTTTTAAATCAGACTTGAATTTTGTTTCACCAAGGAAAGTAGCTTTTATGATATTACCAAAGGTGTTACAAGCTCGTTCAAATTCCACATTTGCTTTCGCTATTTGTTCTTCGTAGTCTGAAATTCTGCTTTTGATTTGTTCGATTTTTATTCCGAGAGCTTCTTTATTACTATTGAGCTCTTGAAATTTTGATTTACGAACTAACTCTAACTCCTTCTCAATTTTATGATTAGTCTTCTCTTGAAGTTCGTCTATTTTTTTTGATAGTGTTCCAATTTCAATTTTGACTATGCTTAACTCTTCCGATAAACTTTCTTTCTTTTCCTTTTCCTGATTTAGAAGTTGTTTCGTTGCTTCATATTTATTAAATAACTCCTCCTTAATCAATGCAGCATTTTCTTCTATGGTATTACTGACTTTAATTTTTTGACGTAATGCCTTATTGGTTAAAATTTCAGTTACAAGTTCACTGCTAAAATTTTCATTATCTTCATATTGCGACATGGCCCGCAAAATTTCAATGCTAACTTTTTCAGACTCACCGTCCATCTCTTTGAACAAAAAGGGCAACCTAAAATTACCTAATATTGCATTTTCAAACTTTTGAGTTCTTGGAACCCAAAATTGAAGCATTGAAATAAATTCGTTAGGGTGTAAACAAATACTTATTTTGGTGTTAGTATTTTTATATTGTTTAAACTTATCGTATTCTAAGAAACTAAAATCCAAAGTCAAGACCCAGTGAATAATATCTTTTGTTGAATCAATATATGAAGGCCTTTTGTCTTTTACGTAATGCCACAATTTGCAATCGTGATTAAATTTATCATAAATATTCTGTTTCCGTAGTTCCTTATCTTCTTTAGAAAGTCCCTGATATTTTCCTGTATTTTCATTTCTGTTAAAACGGTAATCAACTTGCTCTAACAAATCATCTACAACTCTTTGGTCAGTAGAGTATTTGTCCATATTATCCTGCTGTATTTCTAAACCTTTTTTTCTGATGTTTACAGTAAAATTATCAAGATATGGGTCGAAGTAATCATCTATATTCAAAATAGTATTCTTCTCGTGGCATTTCTGGAAGTATTTTTTTATTATACCTGAAAATTCATCTGTGTTTTCCGCTGCTATTGCTTGATTTAGTGTTGGTTTTAACTTCTTTAAATGGTCTTTAAATTTTGAGATTAAATTCTGAAACTCAAGAATTGTTACAGGTAAAACATAAAACTTTACTTTTACACGGTTTTTAATTTCATCTAATAATTCTAAAAGTGAAAATGCAGCTTCATTAGAGGGATTATCGTGTAAGTCTAGTAAGGTTAATAAAAAATTAGTGTCAACAAAAATTTTAAGATTAGTTTGGTTTTTAGCTAATGTGTAAACTTGTTCAACGGTTTGTTGATTGAGATTTGTTGCTTCAATGAAGAAATAAGAATTTAATTGATGTAAAATATACTTTTTGACATATTCATTTTTAAAATCAAAATAGTTAAGCAACAAGGATTGAACTTTTATTTTTTCATTTCTATACCTAGATATAAAACTATTGAATTGGCCGTATTGCTCTATAGAAATTGAGTTTTCTCCACTTATTAATTCATATGTTTTTGCTCCTATTTCTCTAACAAGTGGAATTATAAGATGCTCGTTTAATTCTTCCCATAATTGTTTTGTTGTGAATTCGGGGCATATTTTAATGCTTAATTCATTGAATCTTTTTTCTGCCTCAAATTCAATTTCTTTTTGAGAATTAAATGATGCTAGGAATTCCGAATACACATCCTCTGATAGAGTGTAGAGTTTACCTGAGATTGGAATAATTATATTTTTAGATTTCAGTAAATTAAATTGGTTAATTATTCTGACTTTATCGAAATTAGAATTTAGTTCTTTTTTGAAATTGAATACTAAATCATTTTCATTTTGAGGTGCATTTTCATTAATTCCGAATATTGAAATAATAATATTTTGAATTGACTTTTCCCACCACCCACTTTCATTTAATTTTACGTGATGAACAAGAGATACTATTTCGGATGATAATATTTTTGACATAAATTTTATTTTCTAGCTCCTTCTTAAAATTATTTTGATTTCAAAAATCAGGTATTCATTTGATATTTTTTCGTACAGTGCTTTTTACGCTTGCTGTTAACTCGTTCATATATGCAACTCCTATTAAAAACCAGATTCTTATAATATTGAATATTATTTAAATACATATAAAGAATTTATTAAATATGATCAATCAAACTTTCGTTTTTAAACGTTTATATACGTTTAAAAACGACTCTGCCAAACTCCTCGTAGCTTGATTCCCCAAATATAAGTGAAGATACTCATCATTTATATGGTAAGTATTAAGTTTATTTAATGAAAAGCTTTATTTAGATTTTGACTTACATAGCTAAATCAAAATATACTGCGTTTTTATTGTCCAAACCTTCGGATTTTACAAATTGAAACCGATCTTTAAATGAACAGTGTTTGAGGTTTTCAATAGTTACTCATTCAAAACCTTAAATCGCTGATTACCGACCATAAAAATGAGGATTCCTTTGGGAAGTCCTGCGAGGTTTATGGTGTTTTGCCCTTCTGAAATAGTCTGTTTGGATACTATTTTGCCTTGGACATCTATAATTTGCAAAAATGCAGGGCTTGTGACAGTAATTGTCACCTCTGATGTGGCAGGATTGGGATATATCTTGGTTTCACCATTTCCGTCATATCTGATACTCGCAATATCACTGTAGCTGTACTTGCCGTTTACATCTATTTGTTTGATGCGGTAGTAGTTGATGCCGATGGATGGAGATGTATGAATGAAGTCGTAGTTTTTGATTTCATAACTTGTACCATCTCCCGCGATCTCTCCAATGGATGTGAAGATTTTGCCATCTGTGCTATGCTCTATGATGAATTTATCATTGTTGATTTGTGTAGCTACCGACCACTGGAGCTGAATATCGTCTTTATAATTATTGGCGCTAAGTTTTCCTTGAAAGACTACTGGCAACGGGCTTTCTGTGATACCTGTTCTAGGATAGGTAGTCACCACTTCCCAAATCATACTTTGTAGATAATAGGCAAGACTGTCAGATGGAGCTTCAAATCCTGATGGGGGATTTAATAATAAATTGCTGGGAAGCCCTACCGGACTTAGATTAAAAATACAAGCGTAATGCATCATGGCAATGGCATAGGCTCCCAATGAATTGGTATGAATATTATCACTGAAAAATTCATTGATGTGATCGATGCCTGGCACGTTACCAGCTTGTATGTCATCATAAAGTCGAGCCATCATTTTATGGCCGGGGATGATGTAAACGTGTGGGGCGCCTGCTACCCTATGTGCATTGGCATAATCTTGCATCCTTTCAAACTCTGCTCCTTGTATATCCAACATTTGTCGCCAAGGTCCGTTGCTATTGTCGATATTTGTCCAAGTAGTCCACAACAAAGTAGGAGCTCCATCGCCATTATTTCCGTTGTTCCATGCATTGTTTACAAAGAGCGAAAGGTATGTTTTTTGTTCTTGAATTTGATCTAAATACCATTGCTGAGTGTTGCCACCTTCGTATGCCATGGGAACTCTTTCTGTAATCGAAAGTAATTCCCAATTGTTGATTTGGTGTCTGGCATCAGGAGCATTATAGCCAGGTGCATTCTCCCATCGTGCTCTGAGTGCAGAACCAGGTATGGTGGATTTTCCTACCATTTGATCAAATATCTGCCAGCCTTGAGTTGAATTTTCGCTTGCAACAAGGTCAACGTACTGCCCAGGCCATGGGCCAAATAAAGGATCCGTTAAGCTATGACCACTATGAATTTGTTTTACATTAAATGGAGATGCCAATTTGGGTGGCAATTGTTGGCAGAATACGAGACAAGTGTTTAAGAGCAGTAAAATAAATATTGTAGTTTTTTTCATATTTTTAGTTGTAGGGACATTAATGTCTGGGAAATTAGCCCGTCTCTTGAGCGTTTGTTTTACATGATCATCGGCGAAGCTTCTGGATCATTTTTTACAAATATATACCAAAAGGAAATGAACATAACAATTTTTTTGTTGCGAATGTAATCGATTTATCATGCAGGAAATGGAATGACCATTTGGAATGGGAAGTTTATGCTTTTCTATTTTTGGACTGGTGGGAAGGCTGTTCAAAGCAAATAACAATATTCTCTTATTAAAACAAAATCGTTTTGCAAGTCTGACTGGATTATCAAAGATTCTTCCGCCTTTGTCGGGATGGGTAGGTTACAAGTCTCTACATTTGTGAAACTTGTGGCTTATATAGGGATGTTGGCTCCCGCACTTTAGGGGGACCACAGCTTGCCTCAACATCTACCTATATTTTTTCTTCTATTCAACACTTCTTGGTTACTCCGTAATCGTGTAGTTGCCATTCTTATATACCGTGTAAATTTTCTGTGGTTATCTGCTTTTGTTTTGTTCAGAACGTGTCTCGTAAAACAAAGTCAAGTCGCCTTGTAAGAACGTGTCCGCATACTTTAATAGCTCATTATTTGCATTGGTAACACTGAATTTCACTTTGTCGCCAAAAGGGAATTCATATTCTTTTGGTTTCGCTGTCGTGTCTATTTTGTTTTTAAGTCGCCATAAAGCAATTGAGTTCAAATTCCATTCTAGAAATTCTTCGTCGTTACCTTCTCCTAGAATAATGTTGTAAAAATATGGATAATCTGTAGGATAAGTTGATCCATTGACTTTTATGTATTGTTTGTTTTTACGGAAAATAATTGTCGTAAAATGATTCTCGATTTTAGTTCGATGTCTGGTAAAACCAAATTGTTCAACTGTAGGGCTAATAACTTCCAAAATGGTGTCCGCAAACAAAATATGTTCAGGCGAAGGTTTTTTTGTCTTTACAGTTTCAGTATTTGATTTTTTATTTCGTTTAAAGAAATCTAAAAGTCCCATTTTTATCTGATTGTTGATTCGTTTTTTAGGTTGACACTACCAGTATTGGCTTTTCTCTCGGCCGGGCTATCTAAACACAAAAGTTTGTATGATTAAATTTCAATTAAAAAACATATCCCACATTTTAGTCTTCAGCCTGCCTGACACAAAACCCTTGGAGTAACTGGCAAATTATAACATTAACCAAAGTTTCTTTTTGTATACTTTCCAATTGTTATTGTCTTTTTTTAGAATTACTCCTATTTTTTCATAATAGGTCTTTGTATCTATTTTTCTTATTGATAAATTGTTATGAACATAAATGTCAAGGAATGCAAATTGATTATTTGAAGAATAAATTGGCTTTAAAATCTCTATGCACATTCCTTCAAACTCTTCATTTGAACTTACTTTCTGGAGATTATCAAATTCATAATATATTGTTTCACTTTCAATTGTTTGAGAAAAATCAGCCAAAGCTTTTTTCTCACCGCCAGAAACTAAACTTTCTACTTCACTAAAAAGATACGTTGTTTTGTAATATGAAAGTTCAACATTACCTCTTAAAAACTGTCTTAATTGATCTTTAGTCGAAATATAAAATCGTTCAGGTTCCCATTTTCTGGTTTTGTTAAGAATAAATTTTATGCTAGAAAATTTGTCTTCAGGAAATAAAAAAAATAGAGTTGAATCATTTAATATCTGTTCGTAAATTTGGAAATCAACATTTTTATTATTTTCCCAAATTTGATTTTCAATGTTATTTGAGCAGGAAAATAGGAAAAATATTAATATTGGATAGATAAATTTCATTTAGTAAGTAATGTTTTTCAGATAGGCGTTTTTCAAATTTAAAAGTCATAAACAGTTACTTGAATATTTTTTATGGTCAATGATGACAATATTAAAGGTTCTATTTTGTCCCAAGTTCCTCCTGCAAGTCCACAACCAATTCTCGGCATATGAACAGTCGCTTTATTTTCAACAGCAAAATTTCCAACTTTTTCAAGTCCTTCCAAAATAGCATCATAACGAATGGGTGCATTACCATTTTCATCTTTATTTATTTTGTGTTGTCCAATTAAGTTAGCTACCCATAAGTCTGCTTCTACCTGCACAAATTGAACTTGTCCAAGGCTAAAATTGTCATTTGATTTAAACCATTCTCTATAATGTTGTTCAGGTTGTTTCCACCGTTTAGAAATGGCCATCACAAATCCTTTTCCCCAACCGCCAATATCATTGCAAACGTGAACAATGATTTTGTTTCCCTCTGTTGTCGGGTTTGTTGCGTCTCCTTTTATATAATTTATCTCCATTGTCTGTGTTTGGTATTAGTTTATCAATTCGATTTTAAAAAGATTGTTGCGAAGGCGGGGATTTTTAGCACTTTGTTTCATTAGATGCAAAAAGCTTAAAATTAGCACTTCATTTTCATAGAAAAAAGTAACCCCAGCTTAATGGCTGTTAGCTGTTGTCTTTCTTTGTTGCTGTCACTGAATATACCATCGGTATTTTGTTGTCCAAATGTTCAATTCTAAATTTCTTCGGTTCAAACTCTATGGTTTTGCTGAAGCAATTGTAAGGTGAATAATCAAATTCTTCAAGAGCATTAATTTCAAGCCCATTACCGATTAAATTATTTATTACTTCACTTAAACCGTGATTCCACATTACATATGATTGGGTAATGTCTGCTTTTTTGTCTGCGTAAGTTCCATTTTCTGTTTCTATAATTGCTCCTGAATTAAAATATCTGTAGGCAATTTTTTCAAAGTTGTCGTCAAACATCCAAACAACGGGATGAAACTCAACAAATACAAATTGTCCATTTGGCTTTAAAAACTGTGCAATAATTTTGGCCCACTTGTCTAAGTTGGGCAACCAACCAATTGTTCCATAACTTGTAAAAACAATATCAAATTTTTCGTTTAAATGGTTTGGTAAGTCATAAATGTCGCAACAGATAAACTTTGCATTTGAATTTGTGTCCTTTGCAATTTGTTTGGCACTATCAATTGCTTTGTCTGATAAGTCAACGCCTGTAACATCGGCACCGAGTCTGCTCAACGAAATTGAGTCTTGTCCAAAATGACATTGTAAATGCAAAATTGTTTTTCCCTTTAGGTCACCAAGCAAGTTTAATTCAATTTCATTTAAGGAGGTTTTCCCATGTAAAAATCCATCAAGGTCGTAAAAGTCCGATTTTAAGTGTGCGTCAGTTCTGTTGTTCCAAGACTGTCGGTTTATCTCTATATAATTTTCTTCTAAGTTCACTTATATTTTCTCCTCGCTTTTGCCACACAGAGTTGGCAGCAGCTATTTTTGTTTCAACCATTTTTATTGCTTCAATTATACACTTGTCTTTTTCAGTATCCTTTTGTTCCAGTCGTTGTTGATTTACGACATAACCTTGAACCAAAAGTTCTCGTAGCTTAGAGGTAGCCCATATCCTAAATTGAGTTGCTCTTTGTGATTTGACCCTATAACCTACAGATATGATTGCATCCAGATTGTAGTGCATTTTTTTTCTCTGTACCTTCCTATTTCCTTCTTTACGAACTTGTAAGAAATCCTTACAAGTTGAACTTTCATCTAATTCACCATCAGAGAAGACTGATTTTAGATGCATCGTTATGTTTTGAGGAGAAGTATCAAATAGTTCTGACATTTGTTTCTGAGTTAACCATACAGTTTCTCCTTCAATTTGAACACTTAATTCAATTTGATTATTAGAATCTTGATATATGACTATTTCACTCATCAATTGGATTTTTGAATACTCCGAAATTCCCGAACTGTTGCTAAATTATTTTCAATCTTTTTACGTTTGAACTTTTTTTTCTGTTTTTAAATCCTCTGCTGGCATATAATACATATGATTAAGTATTAAATTATATTCATTTAAACTTTCGTTTTAAAACGTTTAAATACGGATTTGCCATACATCTAGGTACTTGCCTTTTCAAATATAAAGGAAGAAACTTATCTTATATATGAAGTGTATGAAATTTATTTAGGGGAAGGGTTTACTTATCAAAACTTATAACTTGTCTTCCCCTAAAAAATGCCCTTTTATGGACTAAATGGATACGTAATATTTTTCAAAGTAGGTGAATGTCCAAAAATGGATAGGTATGCATTTGAATTCAAACTACTATTTAACATTGGATTTTCTGAGCCCAAGGCCTCTCCAAAAATCTTCCGGATATTTCATTTTATCTGGTATTTCAAACTAGTCAACTCTTCTACAAAGGGTGCAACACTCCCATTTCACCTCTTTGCAGTCGTTGCTGTGTTTGAAGCATTTGTTCATTAGTGGTCATTACAAAGGGTCCTCCATGTACAATAGGCTCATTGTGTGGTTTCCCTGAAAGGAATAGAAAATGAACCGTTTTGTCTTTAGACTGTATTTGTACTTTATTGCCTTCCTTTTCAAAATTAATGAATGCTTTATCTGAAATTGCGTGATTACCAATTTGAACATCTCCAGAAATTAAATAGACAAATGCCATTTCCATTGCTTCCAATTCTAAAGCAGTGTTTGGTTGTAGTATCACGTCCAGTATGGTAGTTTTGGTTACTAACTCAAATGGTGATTGGAAACCTTCATAATTTCCTTGCACAATTCTGACAAACGTATTTTCATTTTTGTATTCTGGCACGTCTTTGGCAAATGCATGAAATGCTTTTGGTGTTACCAAACGATCTTTGTCTGCGTGATTGATCCAAATTTGAAAACCATGACAATCTATGCCTAAAACCGTCGGGCTTTCGTCGTGTTTTATTCCACTACCTGCTTGAGTGACGTGGATGCCTCCTGGTTCAATTATACTCTTATCCCCAGCGCTGTCCCTGTTCAAAAATGAACCTTCACTATCGGGCAACATGTATGTCATAACTGAAACACCCGCATGAGGATGTGGACCAAAAATGGGCTGACTCATATAGAATTCAGTAAATACCAAAAATGGTTCAAAATCATATTCGGTATGAAAAGCATCTACCGCCTTTAATCCAACTATGTTTTCTTTAAACTGTCTATTGGTTACTTTTTTTATTTGCTTTTGCATTGTAAAAATGTTTTTTTATGTTGATAATGTTACTGATTATTCTAAATATTGGGATCAGCTATCAAAATAAATACCAAGTAAATAAAAGTGTTATCATTGAAAGATGCTGGAATTTAAGTACGCTAATGCCTCTACAAATGAAAACCAATTTATTCCCATAACCCCTAATTATAATTCTGTGTAGTCATCTTCTTTTAAACTTAAACTAATTATTTAATCAGCCATTTATTGAATATTTTAGTAATTTGAGGCATGGCAAAAAATATCATAAACGGTACTAAAATGATGGACATTACGAAGGCTCTGACAAGCATATGTAGCTGACTTAGCCAATCTCCAATTGCTATTGATACTATTGCTATGGTAGGATATATTACCATCCATACCAATAAAGCCATTTTCCATTTTTTGGTTGATTGCATTATTATTTAATTTTAATTTTATGCAAAGTTGCATCCAACTGTCATGCTGCAAAAGGTCAGAAAGTCGGAAATTATAGTCAAAAAGTCGGAAAATTGTGGTTTATAGGTTTTTCCTATATTGTAATGGTGATGAGCCCGAAAGATTTTTGAAAAATTTGCCGAAAGTAGAGACATCAGGGAAATGTAATACTTCAGCAATTTGGTTAATTTGCAAATTTCTATTGGATAATAAAACTTTTGCTTCCAAAAGCAGCAAATCACTAATCCACTCACTTGCAGTTTTTCCTGTTTCGTTTTTTAGAATTTCTGATAAATACTTAGATGAAATAAATAATTTGTTAGCATAAAATTGTACACTTCTTTCTTGTCGAAAATATTGGTTGATCAAATTTTTGAAGGATTCTACAAGTTGTTGATTTCGTGTTTGTTGGTAGGTATTTTTACAGTGTACCTGCTCAAACAAAGATTGATATTCAAATAATAATATACTGATATAGTTTGCTAAAATTTCATCATGATAAGGATGAGGATGATTGATGTGTTTATTTATTTTTTGGAAAAGATCAAATATGGGGACTGTTTCTGAAGTAGAAAAATTATGGACGTGTTTGGTGTTTTGTTCAAAAAAATGGAATTGGTCCAAATAATTTTGATTGGCAAATATTTTTGAGAAAAACGCTTTTGTAAAAAATATAGTAATTGTATCAAAATCTTCCGAAACATCTTTCCATTGCTTAATTACCTGAGGTGACATAGTAATAATGGCATTTGGTTTTACAAGATAATTGTCAAGGTTGCAAACAAGGTTTGCACTTCCCGAAATACACAAACCCAATCCATAATAATTGCTTCTATAGGGAGTATTAAGCATGTTTCGTAATGCGAATAATTTTTCATCACTATAAAAGACCTCTTTCAATGATGGATTTCCATCATTGATTTGTTCAAGATGATATGTTGGTATTGTAGATTTCAAGTTCTGAAAAACTGTATACATAAAGATTTATTAAATAATGTCACTTGCTTTTATATCAATTTGATTATTGTCATCCTCACTGAAAATCGCTAAAAAATTATGAATCTCTTGGGTCTTAGAAGTACCAAATTTCATAAGAAATGCTCCATCAG
>ENA-UOWO01005631-UOWO01005631.1-activated-sludge-metagenome-genome-assembly--contig:-NODE-5631-length-13192-cov-11.900358_pt1 | contig 13192 bp, 6 predicted proteins | sample MGYA00238148_ERZ761564 | MGnify/ENA primary metagenome ERZ761564 (study PRJEB28885, sample SAMN05720194) | activated sludge metagenome | isolation source: Anaerobic digester | place: USA...
TTAAGAAAAAATCAAAGTTTTGAAATGCCTTAACTTTAGCATATTACTTTGCGTCCTTAGTTTGTATTTTAAGCGTCCCAAACGACCAAATGTGCAGCAATATGAAACAGATACCAAAGCCTCGTTTTTTCCAAATCCTTCTGGTTTTTAGCGTTTTTATGCTGACTGGCATCGGCCTTTCCGCACAAAAACTGGATAGTTTGTTGCTAAAAAAAACGCCGGGCAAACCTCGCCCACAAGTGGAAATCAAAGAGGTCAAAGAAGACACGGTCAAAAGCCCGGCAGGTACCGATTTGGGTTCGATTGACGAACTGCTCAATAAAGCCCAGGGTAGTGCCGACGTCGTGAGCTTATTGCGCCAGGCCAAGGAGCTCTGCCTCAGCACAAAACAAGCAGATTGTGAGGGCAAACTCAAAATTGCCTTTAGCCGCGAGATCAAACGTCTCTTGGCCCTCAACACCCAGGACAAACTCAAAGACGCCAAGGAACTCTGTGACCTGTACTCCGTAGACAATTGCAGCGAACGCATCCGGGAAAAAGACGCACAGTTGCGGTTTCAGGCCTTGATTGATGCAGGCAAAAACGCCAATGGTTTTGAGCAAAAACGCAGCAAATTCCTGGAAGCCAAAGCTTTTTGCGAAAAAAACAGTTTGGCCGTCCTCAACTGGAATTGCCAAAGCATTGCCGATGATTTGCTGCAAAAATTATATACCGATCGCTACCAGGAGCAACTCAACAGCCTGGCCAGTCTCCGCAATTTTGACGACAAATGGAAAGTGATCAGCGAGCTGGAAATTTTGGTCAACGACAACCCAACTTACCTGGGCAGTAAAAAAACCGAACTAAGCGACCGAAAATACCGCTTACAGGAAGAAGAATTGACCCGCTTGCGCAGCAAACTGGAGTCGTCAAGTGCGTTTGAAGACAAAGAAAACGCCTACCTGGACGCCATCGATTTTGTCAAAAAGTACCGACTCAACGAAAAATCACTCCTCGATTTTGATTATAAAATCAAGGATGCCGCCCGAACAGAAATCCAAAACGTACTGTACCGCCGCCGGCAATTTGATTACCGCCAACGTTTCGCGCAGTTGCGTTACGCCATTCGCCTCAACCGCGATTACGCCGCTGAGCAACTGAACCGCGACATCTACAACGTCATTTACAAGGAGAGGGAAGACGCCATCGCAGAGGCTGGTCGTCAGCCCACGCTCCGGGACCGGGAAGGCCACCTGCGCACTTTTGCAGGTGAATACTGTAAGTTGTTGAGCAATGATCGCGACCAGAACGCTTGTTTTGCAGAACTGGAAACCATCATCCAAAAGGCTTACCAGGATGAACTGGCGATTTTCCAGCAGCGCGCCCGCCAGGCCGCACAGGGCAACGATTGGAATTTGATGCATACCTATTTCAATCAGGCCATCACCTTTGCCGAGGCCAACCCACGCTACTTCAACGCTTATATAGCTTCCACTTTGCGCGGGGAAAAACAAGAAGCATTGCGCCGTTACGCCGACAATACGCAACGCCGTTTTGTAGATTATTTGCGCAGCGATAACCTGAGTCAGGCCGAAACTGCGCTCAATGATTTGCGCAGCATGCAACGCACTGCCGGGTTTCAGTTCCTCAACACCAACGACATGTTGATCGATCTGCACCAGGAGTACCTGCGCAAAATTGGCAACTTGCGCGATCAACAACGCTTCCAGGAAGGATTTCGGGCCTTGAGTAGTGTGGAAGCCCTGGAGCAACAAATGGTTGGCGCTTTGCCCCAAAACAACAGCCGTGAAGAACGCCGCCGCCTCAGCCAGGATCATTTTAGTTTTTTGGTCAAAGAAGCCAATCGTTGGATGTACCACGAGGGTACCGCTGAAACCGCCATCCGCCGTTTCACCTCTCTGGATTCGGTGCGCAGCCTTTACCGTCAATACCTGGCCGATTCACAAATTGCCGAAGTCACCCGCATGCGCAAAAGTTTCAGTTTACGCACCCTGGGGTACCTGGATCAATATTTACGGACTGATCAGGTGGAACCCGGTATAATGCTGTTTCAGGATTTGAGTAATTTCATCACCACTACACAATCTGGCGATAGCCTAACCCGGGCTTACTTCAGCAAAGGCCCAATTTTTTACGACCGCAAGGTGAATGTACAACGTCGCCACCTTGAAAGTATGATTACTGCGGGCACCCTGGACGACGCTGCCGTGGTGCTGGCCCGTTACCGCAAGGACAATGTAACGCTCGCCAAAAGTTTAAAAGTAGAAGCCAATTTGCCCGATCCGTTTAAAGACACCGAGTTCAAATTGCAACTTACCCGTGGGCAAACCCTTTTGGCGCAGGGCAATCTGCAAAAGGCGCTCGATTTGTTGCATCCACTGGTGCGGGACAACGGTACTGCTAGTTTGGCCATGCGGGATGAAGCCACCCGTTTACGGGATCAGGCATTTGCTGATTTGTTGGATCAAAAACTGCGCGAGGTAGAACGCATTTACGACCAACAGGCCAAGTACGAAGCACTGAAAGGGTTTCGCCAGTACATGAGCACCTATCCATTACCCGTTCCTGCGGCACTACAAACCCGCTTTAAAAACCTGGCCAAAGAATCCTGCCTGGAAGAAAGAGAAGCTTACGAGACGGGAAAAAAAGAAGCAGAACAATTGATCACCCAGCGCAAATTTGCCCTGGCCTACACTGCTTACCAAAAAATCTACGCGGTATGTCAGGCTGCGGCTTACTGCGATTTGGACATTTACTCCATCAACGAAGCTTTGCGCAAGTATGAGGCTCCGCGAGATTTTGAGCTGGCTCAGGTCGAATTCCAAAAACTGGAGAACAGCAAAAACTGGGAGGCTTTTGAGCGCCACTACCGCAAAATGGAGCGGGATTTTGAAACCCATTCCCTGGCCAACTTCGGTTTCAAACACCTGTCGCTGGAACAGTTTTTACGCGATCCCAAAAATTTTGCTTTTGCCGAGTACTATGTGGACCACAATTGTCTGTTTACCGACCAAATGCCTTTGATCAGTGAAATCCTCAATGCGCATTATGGTACTTCGGGTTTGGCCGCGGAAAGTTCACGCGCTTTGGCCTACAAAATGGCCGATCGGTTTCATGAATCCAACCCCGGCTCCAGCCTGAAAGATGCCCAAAAATTCTTCACCATCAGCGGCAAAGCTGCGAAGGGGTTTAAGAAATCTTTGAAAACGCGGTGGAAAACGTATTAGCTATGAGTAGTCAGCAATGAGCTATCAGCTGACTGCTCACTGCTGATGGCTGATAGCTTTTTTTTCTCCTTGTTAAAATAATTTTAAGAAATCAGCATTCATATAGTACTTCGATTTAAACCAGCTTGATTTGGTCTCTTGGGTCCACAGGGCTGCATTTGGCGAAGTTGGTTTTGCTTGGAATGGTTTTTGCCCTTTATCAGCTAATTACACGTATGGTTTTCCTTTATCTTTCACGAAGTCTGTAATTTTGCGTGGAAATAATTCAAATACGTAAAAAAAAGATATTTTTGGGGCTGAAAATTATTTAACAACCAAGCAAAGGGAATTTTGGTATTTTTGGCCATCTCAAAAACTCGTCCCATGACCAGAGTATGTTTACTTGTCATTTTTTTATTGACGACCGCTGTTTCTTTCGCTCAACAGCTCTCCCTATTCACCCAATATCGTGAAAATCAGACGATAATCAACCCGGCAGCGGTTGAGTCTGATTTCCTGGCATACGGTAACAACATTACCGTAGGGGCTTCTTATCGAAGCCAATGGTCTGGATTTGGTGGAGCAGCTCCCAAAACGCAGGTTCTGCGTGCATCCTGGATCAATGCAAGTGGTAGTGGGGTAGCACCGATGTTCGGCGGTCAAGTGATCAACGACCAAACGGGACCGACCGGTTTTACCGGGTTCTATGGTCGAATTGCTGGCGTGTTAACCGAAGATCCTGAATACGGAGGCTTTTCCATCGGTTTGAGTGCTGGCATGGTTCAGTACCGCATCCGCTCTTCCGAAATCAAACTACGTGATGAAAACGATGCACTTGCCGGGGTAGACCAGGGGCAAATGTTTCCCGACATTGGTGTAGGAATGTTCTTCTACAAAGCAGTAGGTGGCCGATTCGCCGACGACTACTTCTACGCAGGGTTATCTGTGCCACAAGCCTTTGGCTTAGACCTCACCTTTACCAACGAACAGGGCGAATTTTTCACCAAACGTGTTCAGCACTTTTATGGTCAAGTAGGTTACTACAAGTTTTTCCGCAACGATGGCTTTCTCGAACCTTCGATGTGGGTGAAATATACGCCCAACGCACCCGTAAACGTAGATGTCAACTTGCGTTACCAGTTGCCAACAGCGCTCTGGATTGGTGCGGGAGGCTCGTCGGCAGGCGCAGTACACCTGGAAACAGGGTTTGTCCTGGGTGAAAACGCCGGGCTGAGTAACACCTTCCGCCTTGGTTACGGTTTCGATTACAACTTCAGTACGTTCGGCCCTTCAACCGGGGGGACCCACGAATTGAACCTGACCTTATCATTCCAAAATTGATCGCTCAGTTCATTTCCATGAATTGATAACAGACTGGAAAATGGACATCATGTCCCAAATTCATTCTTCCATGAAAAAAATTCTTGCTCTGCTGGGTTTCATCCTGGCTGTTCAACTGACGGCCTGGGCTCAAGGGCCTTCTTTTAATTTCTCCTCCGCAGTAAAAAATACTGATGAAGAGGTTTGTATTAAAGTAACCGTCAAAGACTTTACGGACATCACGTCCTTAAAGTTTCCCATTTTTTGGGATAGTACTATTTTGGAATTTAAAGAAGTACGTCCAACCGCCGAGTTACCGGGTTTGGATGTATCCGATTTTGATCCCAGCCGATCCAAATCGGGGTTGTTGTTTTTGAACTGGTCTCCCGGAGCTTGTAACAGCACCAATTCCATTACAAAAAATGATGGTGTAACCATTTTTGAAGTTTGTTTCAAAGTCATTGGCAAATATGGACAAGCTTCCAGCGTTGGCCTAAGTGAAGACCGCGATTTTATTGGTGACATCGACCCCATCATCATTGGTCGTTTCAATGGTAGTGGAAATTGTGTGTCCATTGGTTACAATAGAGAATCTATCGTAGGCGATGTAGCAGTAGGTGTACGCCCCATCCGTCTTTTTGCCTCAGAGGCTTCCGGTAGCTCCGGAGAAATTGTATTCATCAACGTGAGAGTAAGCGGCTTCGACAAGTTGACGAGCTTTCAGTTCTCGATGAATTATGACACGACTTTACTCGAATTCAATAACGTACTGCCGCTCGAGAATTTAACCAACCTCTCTTCCAGTAGTTTCGGACGTCCCAATGATCCTGCCGGTAACATTGACAAAGGAAATTTAACCGTTTCTTGGTCTTTTGTGGAGTCACAGGGCATTACGCTCCCAGATAGTACGGCAATTTTCCAGGTATTTTTCAAAATCATTGGTCCTTGTGGCTCTGATGCGGCTTCAGTCGTTTTTTCAGATATACCAACTAAAAAAGAAGCCATCAATACGGTTCGGGAAGGGGAAATTATTCCCATTATTGGACAAACCACCTATGTCAACATTTCTCCTTGTGACCCGCCGGGTTTGAAGTTGGCCGTCAATTGTGGAGTACCTGTTCAGATCAACCAGGAGGTATGTGTAAAGATCAGCGCACCGGAAGGGATGTCGACCATTAATACCTTGAATTTCCTGACCGAATGGAATGCCAACACCTTGCAATTCGTCCAAATCAAAAATTTTAACAGCAAAATTCCTGGCTTTGCTGAATCTTTCTTCAACAAGGCCAACGTTGCTAATGGGGTATTGGGTTTGAATTGGGTGGCTCCGGGCTCAACTTCTGCAACTTTGAATCCAGGGGAAACCCTTTTTGAAGTGTGTTTCAAAGCAGTGGGGCTTAGTGGCACCCTCAGTCCCACCGATAGTATCCTGGAAGCACCGGTACAATTGAACCGCAATACTGCTGTCATTACCCGCAGGGGAAGTGTGCTCAACATCGGCCTGGCTCCGCGCAACTGCGAGGTACAAATCATCCAGCCAGCAGGGGTTCGCATTGTACTAAGTGCAGGAAATGGCAAGCCTGGCGATGAGATCTGTACGGATGTAACCGTTGGTAATTTCAAAGACGTAATCGACCTACAGTTTTCCCTAAGTTGGGAACCTGCCGATATTTCCTTCGCCGAAATCAAAAACCTGAATACCACCGCACTACCCGGTCTGAGTCTTGGTTCCAACTTTAGTTTGGTCGGAACCTCTGGTGGTGCATTGTCCTTTGATTATACTTCCGCAACTCCGAGAACTGTCCTCGATGGAACTGTAATTTTTCAGGTATGTTACGACATCACCGGGCAGTCCCCAGGTGAACTAGGTACTCAGGACAACTGCGACAACAACATTGAAGTGGTGGACTTGCCGCTGGAACGTCAAGCCATTTTGAGTACGTCTAATGGCAAAAACGTCGGGATTACTGGTGCACCAACCAATGTCTGTATCTTGAATCCAACTGGTTTTTTCCTTTTGATGGGCGAAAACAAAGGGTATTCTAAAGATACCGTTTGTGTGGACTTCAACGTAGAAAACTTTCAAAAGGTAACCTCTACTCAGTTCACCGTCAATTGGCCTACCGATTTGAAATTTGTTTCTGCAACTCCTTCCAGTGGTATTACTGGTCTGGTCTTAAATAACAGTTCTGCCCCAGTAGGTGTACTTACGGTTGATTTTAGTGACATGGCTGGCAAAACATTAATGGATTCATCTACCTTGTTCTCCATGTGCTTCGAACTGATCGGAGCAGTCAATGAGTGCCATAAAATCGACATCAACAATACCCCCAATCCATCCGTTACCACTTTAGATGGGGTGGGTAGTGTATTCCCCAAAGCGGGTGAAGTTTGTATCCAGGATACCATTTTGTTGGTAGATACCCTGATCACCATTGCTTCCTGTCCGGGACAACGCAACGGCACGATCGAAGTAAAAACGCAGGGAGGAACCGGAGACATCTTTTATCTGTGGGAGGCTCTGGATCAAAATGCTGGAACCGTTCCACTCCAGTTCACGTCAAAGGCCATCAACCTTCCGGCTGGACGGGTTCAACTGCGTACTTTTGATTCGCGCAAACCCAATCCAATTGTGCGCATTGATACGTTCATGATTGGTGAGAACAGCGTTGTACCTGACGTAGATGCGGGCAGAGATACCATTAAGGGCTGTATTGGCGCTTTGCGACTCAATGCAAAAGCTGGCCCTGGATCAAATTTGGTCTACAACTGGTCGGCACTAACCGGGTCAATTTCTGGGGGTACTGATCGGCTGTTTACCGTTGTTGATGAACCAGGCTCTTACGTCTTTACCGCTTTCGACAGAACGACGGGATGCGCAGGGAAAGATACCATCGAAGTCCGCAACGCAGCTACTCCAACCGCCGATGCCGGCAATGATATCCTCCTGGATTGCAAAGCCGATACGTTGCGATTGGATGGAAGCAGGTCTTCACAAGGTACTACCCTTAAATACAAGTGGAGTGGACCAGTAGGAACAACCATTGATCCAAGTGAAGTAAACATCATCAATCCAAAAATAAACGCTGCCGGTTTTTATACCCTGGAAGTTCGAGATACGGTAACCCGTTGCTCCGCAACAGATACCGTAGAAGTAAAAAGTTCTCAAACTCGCCCCAGTGCCAATGCTGGAGAGGACCTCTTATTGGGTTGTACCGGTGTGCCAGTCACACTGGATGCCACTAAATCGCAAAACAATTCTCCAGCAGTAATTTACGAATGGTTAGATGCCAGTAATGCCATCATCAGCCGTGCCCAGCGATTTGATGTCACTACGCTAGGGACTTACGTGCTGCGTATTGTAGACGAAGCCAATGGCTGTTTGGACATAGATACAGTGCTCGTTAAGCCTAGCCCGGATTATCCAACGCTCATCGGCTCAAAAGATGTAGATATTTCCTGCAAAACGGATAAACCCGTATTGACCACCACCGTAAATAATGCAGCTTCGTTCAAAGCCAAATGGATCAGTACGGATGGAGGGCAATTTGAAGCAGGCACGGATACGATTCCAAGCGCAATTGTTACCGCAGCCGGGACTTATATTCTGACGGTGACCAATACGCTAAGCAGTTGTGTTTCTACTGACACCGTTGTGGTTAAAGTCAATAAAACCACCCCAACAGTTGATGCTGGATCAGGTGGAAGTCTGACTTGTACGGTGCCAAGCCTTTCCCTCAGCAGTACGGCAGGAGGTAGCCAGAATATGACGTTCACCTGGACCAGAGGTGGTCAAGTGGTGGCCACTGACTCTACCACGATCCGGGTTACAACGGCGGGAACTTACATCTTTACCGCTCGTGATACCCTCAGCGGTTGTGCTGGAATCGACTCGGTGGTGGTTGCTCAAGATGCAAATCTGCCCCAAGTCGCGATCCCCAATGTGGCCAAAATCAATTGCAGCAAACCAAACATCACGTTAACCGGAAATGTAACTCCGGCGAATACAAACTATACTTATGCCTGGACAACCAGTAATGGAACCATTGTCAGTGGAGGCAATACCATCAGCTCTAGTGTAAGCAAGGCTGGTGCGTACACTTTAAAAGTGACCAACACGACTACAGGCTGTATTGGTGAAGGTTTGGCACAGGTACTTACAGATACAACTGCTCCGCTTGCAAAAGCCGGCGCAGACCAAGTCTTAAGTTGCAAATCTGATACCCTTACCTTGAATGGAACAGGCTCTGGAACTGGTGCCAAAATCACCTACACCTGGTCTGCCCAAGGAGGTGGCTCAACGCCTTCTCCCGTCAACGCGCTCCAAACCAAAATCAGCCAGGCCGGGATTTACATCCTTACCGTTAGAGATACCTCTAATGGCTGTTTCCGGGTGGACAGTGTACGGATTACTTCTGATAAAGCGGCGCCTACCGCATCCATTGCTCAGGCTCCAGCGATCACTTGTAAAACCCCTGCGGTGAAAGTGACTGCCACAGGTTCTCAGGGCAACCAGTTCCAGATCAGCTGGAAAGGGCCTAATGGTCAAGCCGTTGCTCCTGGTGCCAATCCTTTAGAGATCAATGCTACCCAAAGTGGAGTTTACGAACTCACTATTTTGAATACCCAGAATAGCTGTTCAACCGTAGCCACAACCAGCATTGCCGATAATTCACAGAAGCCAGCCGTTCAAGCAGTAACCCCCGTACCGATTGCCTGTGCTGGTGTTACCGTTTCTCTGAATGGTGCGGGTTCATCTACCGGAGCAGGCATTACCTACAAATGGACGGTAGGCACAGGTAATGGTACCATTACCTCCGACAATACCCTGAATCCACAGGTAAATGCCCCCGGCACTTACAAACTGGTGGTCAGTAATACTGAAAATGGTTGTACTAGTGAGTCAACCGTAACGGTAGCACTCGACAACTCCCTCGCTCGGGCAACTGCAGGTAGAGATACTTCTACTTGCAACGATGAAGCTCCACTGATTGGGAACCTTCCTTCTGGTACCACTGGCCAATGGACGAGTGCAGCGGGCATTACCATTGAAATGCCTGGCATTGCCAGTACCATGGCTTTAGGCCTGAAAGAAGGAGAGAACCGTTTCATTTGGTCGTTGTCAACTGCCAATTGTGCCAACTACAGCCGCGATACGCTCAGAATTGTACGTGAAACGGCGCCCATTGCAGCCAACGACCGTCTGGACAACTTTACCGCTAGCGCAACGATGCCAACCACCACCATCAATGTCGTCTCCAATGACCAAAAAATCAGCTCTACTGCCGGTTTTGTGGTTACGGTTGCCAAAGACCCAAGCTTGGGTCTCATTGATGCCATCAACGGTGGAAACATTGTATATCGCGGGTTGCCTGGTCGTTCAGGTACTGATGCATTCACGTATCAGGTCTGCAATAAAATTTGCGTTGATCTTTGTGATTCCGCTTCGGTAAGAATCCAGGTTAAATCAGACAATACCTACCAGTACTCCGTACCAACAGGCATCACACCTAACGGAGATGGAGCCAATGATGAAATGCGTTTTGAAGTCTTGGAAGTTCAGCCTGAACAGTACAAAGACAACGAAATCGTCATCTTCAACCGCTGGGGCGATATTGTTTACCGCGCTAAACCTTACCTGAACAACTGGAAAGGAACCAACAGCACCGGACAAGATTTGCCGACCGGAACTTACTACTACATTTTGCGACTGGACATTCCCAATGGGGTCATCATCAAGGGTGACATTACCATTGTGAAATAAAGGATACTGTATTGATGATTGCAGCCCGCAAGAACATTCATTTGTTCTTGCGGGCTTTCTTTTTTTATACGAAGCCCAGTACTTTGGCTACTTCACTTTTGTAACTGCGCCCAATGGGCAGTTCTTGTCCATTGATTTCGACGTGATTGGGTGAAAAAGCCTGGATTTTGTTCAAGGCGACCAAGAAGGAACGGTGGATGCGCAAAAACTTTCCATCGGGCAGTTTTTGTTCCAAATAACTGATCTTTTGTTTGGTTACAATCCGACGTCCGCCCACATGAATGATCACATAATCTTTGAGACTTTCAATGTATTGAATGTCGTCCAGGGGGACTTTGATCATCTTTTTATCGGCCCGCACAATGATGCTGTCCGCCGTTTGCATGGGGAGCGAATCCTCATTGAGGGAAGGCATATTTGAAATGCCCGGCGCAATCATGATCGAAGTACCCAAACCCGAGCCTGGCGTTGTTTCACCAGCGGCACTAGCAGCCTGTTGGAACTGCGAATAGGCCTTACTCAATGCTTTTAAAAAACGACTAAACGGAATGGGTTTTAACAAATAGTCTACCGCGTCCATTTCAAACGCTTCGATGGCATAATCGCGATAAGCCGTGGTGAAGATGATTTTGGGGCGCTGTTGAAGGGTCTTTAAAAATTCAATTCCATCCAATTTGGGCATTTGGATGTCCAAAAACAACAAATCTACCGTTTGCTCCTGCATCAGGGCAAAGGCTTGCAGGGCGTTTTCGCAACGCCCGATCAATTCCAGTCCTTCAATGCGATGGATATAGGAACTCAAGACATCCAGTGCCAAAGGTTCGTCGTCAACAATTAGGCATCTAATTTTCATGTTTCACTGGCTTATAGGGACAATATACCCCACGCGGGATGACCAGGTGATTTTTGTCTCTTTCTTTTTTCGTCCTGCAGCGTTGCAAATGCTCGCCGTAGCTTTGGCTATGTCTGCGCTTTGCGCCTTTCAGGTCAAAAAAATAAATTCGCCAAAATTTCACCTGCTCACCCCGCGTGGGGTATAGGTGTTAAACTGAATAGTGCTAAAGTCGCAAATTAATTATGCTCACTTTGATTCTTTTAGCATCAACCTCCGGGTTTGTGGAAGAAATTTCCCGATCGCCCAACAAGGATTCCGGGGTAGTATTGCGGGTGTCCGTCAACACGATCATCAGATCAGGGTTCATTTTTCCTCCATTCCAACTGCTGACTGCCCCACCATAGTCCCAACCGAAGCCCAAAAAAGTAATCGGCTTGCCGTTGATTTTTTCCAACTCGGCCAAGCTGGTGCCGATGCTGATGCCCTCCGCCGTTTTCCAATCCGTACCTTCTTGACTGATTCGCAAAAATGCAGGTCGGTCTTTCACCAAGCTGGAATCGTAATACACTTCCACTTCATTGCGGGTATCTCCAAAAATGACAAAGCCGGGTGCCAGTGCGCCTTCTCCCAGGTAAATATCCTGCCGTTTGACGTTTTGGGGCCCAAAAGTTTGCACCAGATCATTTTCCAAACTGTGTGCAGCGTACAAGGGCCCAATCCTTTTTCCAGGCACCAGCACGAAGTCACCTCCTGCTTTTTGACGCCCATCGCCAATTGCTTCCGCCTTGGGCGATTGCCCGGCAGGTTGACAAGCGCAACACAACATCAGCAGGAAAGCAGAAAGCAGGCTAATTTTCATCCATTTTTGGCGTTGAAGATGATAAAGTTCTAAATTTAGAAAAGTTTGGCTTTATGGAGAGGGAAATCTGGGCCAATAATTTTGGGTTGGACGGTAACATGTTAAATTTTGCATCGCTACCTTAATTTTTTTACGTTTACCCTGGAGCAACACCTACCCCTCATTCCAGCCTAAACCGCCAAATATCTCTTACATCGCCCATCGCATCATCAAATCCAAGGCCCCAATAACCCACATCATCAATGCTAAAACTAACGCCAACTGCCCGAAGTTGGGGGCTTGAAGCTACTGCTCGCCAACGATCCTTCTCTTTATCGTATTCCCACCAATCGTAGATGTAATACTTCGGATCGGCACCCTGACCTTTGCTCCCATTTCCGGCATAGATTTTATCTTTGAGGACAAAAATGCCCGCACCATACCGTGGAGTTCCCGGGCAATCGGCTAGTTGCTTCCATTTGTCTAGGGTGGGATCATATTCCCACCATTGTCGCCCTGGACTGAGCCCTGGGCCCGCCAAACCCAGGTAAGCTTTAGTGCCCAGGCCTATGCCCGCAGCAAAAGAGCAAGGGCCACCGGGAAAATCGGTTTTTCTCGTCCAGGCTTTGCTGAGTGGATCGTATTCCCACCAATCACTCAATTGCATTTGTACGCCCGACCCCGCCAGATGGGTCCAGCCTGTGCCCAGGTAAGCTTTGTTGCCCAGGGTGAGTACTGTAGCGCTGGTTCTTGCGGCCCCCGGAAAATCTGGCAAATGCGTCCAGGCGTTCTGTGCAGGGTCGTACTCCCAAAAGTCATTCAGGTCGCCCGTGGAGTCATAGCCGCCGAGCACGTAGCCTTTGCCTAGCAGGGAGAACCCCAAGGCTTGCAAACGCCCGCGAGGCAAATCCGCTATTTTTATCCATTGGTTTGTGGAAGGGGTGTAAGCATAAAAATCCTTTGCCCAAAGGGTACCTGCACCAATAAAGGCTATATCGTTTAGTACAAAGGCGACACTGCCGGGGTGGGAAACATCTGGAAAGTCCGTTACATTTTCCCATACCCCAAGCGGCAGTTGTACTTCCTTTTCCTTTTTGGAACAACTGTACAATGCAGTCAAGCCGAGCAATAAACAAAACATACAGCGACCCATAGGCAAAGGATTATTTATTACTTCAACGCCTTCAAATACGCCACACTCTTCGGCACATTGATCATTTCATAATTGC
>ENA-UOWO01005633-UOWO01005633.1-activated-sludge-metagenome-genome-assembly--contig:-NODE-5633-length-13188-cov-4.819386_pt1 | contig 13188 bp, 9 predicted proteins | sample MGYA00238148_ERZ761564 | MGnify/ENA primary metagenome ERZ761564 (study PRJEB28885, sample SAMN05720194) | activated sludge metagenome | isolation source: Anaerobic digester | place: USA...
GATCTCGGGGTGCCAGCCGCGCCGCCATTCTTCGCCCGCGGTGGGGTTCTGCGTGCAGCGGACCCAGACGCCGTCGTGCCAAGAGGAGATGCAGAGGTTGCAGCCGATGCATTCGCGGATGTCTTCGGGGCGGCCCTCTTGAATCTTGATCGGCAGATAGGGATCGGCGATCGAAGGCCGCGCGCCGCCGATGAGGTCGAGGACCCCGCGCTTGATCATGCCGACCATGGTGTCGGGGCTGGTGAAGCGGCCCACGCCGACGACGGGCTTGGTTGTCAGCGTCTTCAGGAAGTCGATCACCGGTTCATGGCTGCCTTCCGGCGTATAGCGGCTGGCGGCGCAGTCGGTGGCGGAATAGTCCATCTTGACGTCGAAAAGGTCGGGCGCGTCTTTCAGGTGGCCGATGACCTCATGCGCTTCGGAGGGAGCGGTGTCAGAGGGACGCGCCCGCAACTCTTGCATCGACATGCGCAGGGCCACGGCACAACGGCCGCCAGTCGCCTCGCGCACGGCGTCGATCAGCTGTTCGACCAGACGGACCCGGTTGCGAACCGATCCGCCATAGTCATCGGTGCGGTGATTGTAGTCCGACAGCAGGAATTGGTACGGCAGGTAGCCCATGCCGGCATAGACATAAAGGATGTCGAACCCGGCCTGTTCTGCCCGCACCGCCGCCTCGGCGTGCCAGCGGATCAGGTCGCGGATGTCGGCGGCGTCCATCACCCGGGGCCGGGCCGAGGACATGAAGGGCACATGCGTCGCCATCCAGGGCACGCCCGAAGGCGACAGGGGCGCGTGGCGGGTAACCCGGTTCACCGCCGCCGCGCCGCCGTGCCAAAGTTCGACCGCCGCAAGGGCGCCGTGGCGATGGACCGCCTCGGTCATCAGGGCGTGGCTGCGGATGTCGGCCTGATCCCACAGGCTGGCGAACGGGAATGGGCTGTCGTCCGACGATGGATGCACCGAGCAGGCCCCGGTGGACACGACGGCCCAGCCACCCATCGCCTTGGTTTCCCGAAACGCGGCGCGGACATGCGGGGCGGCGTTGGTCATGCCGCTGGCGTGGGGCACCTGGAAGAACCGGTTGCGGGCGACCTTGGGCCCGATCCGGACCGGCTGGAACAGCACGTCATGGCGGGGGTCGCGGGGCATCGGATCCTCGGTCGAGTCATTGCTGAACTGTTGTATAGTATCAGCGACCCGACACTTGGCAAGACTTTCGTTGCCCCCGACTGTGGCCCGGTCCCGCGCCGTCGTCAGCCCGCCTGCGCCGCTGCCCAAAGCACGGCATCCCGCAGCACCACCTGCACCGCCCGGTCAAAGGCCGCGACCAGTTGGTCGGTCGCATCGGACGCGACGGCCTGGCTGGCGACGAACCGGCGCGAGGCCAGGATGCGGCGGTCGGATTCCTGGATCAGGGTCAGTTGCAGGGCGATCCGGACCGTGAACACTCCGGGCCGGGCGGCATCGGGTTCGACCTGAAAGGCCTGAATCTCGGTCATCAGGGTATGATCCGGGTTCAGCCCGTTTCCGGTGCGCCCGACCAGGGCAAAGCCGCCAAGGCTTTGGAACGACGCGACCAGCAGGGTCTGCACCAGCGCAGGGGCCGGTTCCGACCAGCGACCGTCCGGCAGATACTGCGCCTGATAGGGCTGGGGCTTGATCAGGATGCGATCGGTGGCCAGCGCCCCGGCCGAGGTGGGCAGCTCGACGATCAGGTGTCGGCGCCCCCCGGCCAAAGGCGCGGCGGCCGTCGCCGCGGTCAGCGTGTAGGCATCAAGGTCGTCGCCCGCTTTGGACAGGGACGAAAGCGCGCCGCATGCGGTCAGAAGCGGCATCGACACAAGCAGGGGGATGATCCAGCGCATGATCCTAGTTCCTGTATTCGGGGGTCTGGGTGCCAAGAAGGAAGCGTCCCGGATCGCGACCAATGCGGTCGACCACCGTGCCGATGGTGCCAAGAACGCCCTGCGCGCGTGTGGCGAGGGCACCGTATTCCTGCAGGTCGGTGCGGGCGAAATCCTTTACCTCGGCCGCCGCCGCGCCGATGTCGGCGACCGTGGTCTTCAGCCCGTCCAGAAGGCCGGGAAGATCGTCCGTGATCACCGCGTCGGCATTGGCAAAGGCCGCCTCGGCTGCCGTCAGTGCGGCGTCGGCGCGGGCCAGCGTCGCTTCGGCCCCGGCGACCAGCGTTTCGGCACGGGTCGCGATGGCGTCGATCCGGGTGGTCGCGCTTTCGACATTCTGCAGGATCGCCGTCAGCGCCTTGCGGTTTTCCGGCGTGGTAAAGGTGCGCACGTCCTGGATCAGGGCAATCGCCTCGTTCAAGAGATCAGGGGCGGCATCCGTCAGCTCTTGCACGACCGACGGCTTGGAGGTGATGACCGGCAGCCCCGAAGGCGGGATCGCGACCAAGGCGCCCGATGCCGGGCTGCCACCTTCCAGGGCCACGAAGGACACCCCGGTCACCCCTTGCGACGACAGCGTGGCGACCGTGTCCTTGCGGACCGGGGTGGCGGCGTTGATCTCGATCCTTACGCGGACCAGCGCGGGGTTCTGCGCATCCAGCGCGATGTCCAGAACCTTTCCCACATCGACGCCGTTGTAACGCACGACACTGTCCTGCCCAAGGCCCGACACGGTGTCGAAGACGATGTCGTATTGCGCATAGGACCGGTTGATCTGGACCTGTGCCAGCCAAAGCAGAAACGCAAGCAAGGCCGCCATCGCCGCCAGCGTGAAGGCCCCGACCAGGACAAAGCGCGCTTTGGTTTCCATCAGGTCGCCCGCTGCGGCTGGGCGGCATGGGCGCGCGGGCCGTGAAAATAGGACCGAACCCAGGGGTCGTCCACCTGCAACAGCTCGTCCATCGTTCCGGTCACAAGCACCTTCTTTCCCGCCAGCACCGCGATGCGGTCACAGGTGGCATGCAAGGTGTCCAGATCGTGGGTCACCAGAAACACGGTCAGGCCCAGGGCCTTTTGCAGCGCGACCAGCAGGGTGTCGAACTCCGAGGCGCTGATCGGGTCCAGCCCGGCGGTCGGCTCGTCCAGAAACAGGATCTGCGGGTCCAGGGCCAGTGCCCGCGCCAGACCGGCGCGTTTGCGCATCCCGCCCGAAAGTTCGGACGGGGAAAGATCGCCCGCCGACGCGGGCAGACCGACCATCGCAATCCGCAGGTCGGCCAGCGCGGCGCGGGTGGCGGGATCGACGTCCAGCTTTTCGCGCATCGGGGCCTCGACATTCTCGCGCACGGTCAGCGACGAAAACAGCGCCCCGTCCTGGAACATCACGCCCCAGCGGTTCTGCACCGCCCCCGGCCCGTCCATCCGGTCATCGGACTGCGACGGGGGATCGGTCAGGACCGGCGTGCCAAGCACCGTGATCGTGCCCGCAGAAGGCCGCTGCAGCCCGACGATGCTGCGCAAGAGCACCGACTTGCCGCTGCCCGAGGCGCCGACCACGCCCAGCACCTCGCCCTTGCGCACGTCAAGATCCAGGGCCTGATGCACCACCGTCTTGCCGAAGCGGTTGGTCAGGTTGCGCACGCGGATCGCGGGATCGGGGCGGGAATCGGGGCGGAGATCGGGGGTCATCACACCCCCCAGACGGAAAAGAAGATCGAGGCCAGGGCATCGACGACGATGACCAGAAAGATCGCCACCACCACCGACTGCGAGGTTCGGCTGCCCAGCGATTCCGTGTTGCCCGACACTTGCAGCCCCTGATAGCAACCGACCACGGCGATGATCGTGGCAAAGATCGGGGCCTTGGACAGCCCGACCAGCGCATGATTGACCGACGTGTTTTCGGCCAGTTGCGTGCGAAACATAGCGGGCGAGATGCCAAGGTCGATCCAGGCCATCAGCCCACCGCCGAACAGGCCCGCCAGATTGGCCACAAAGCCCAGCACCGGCAGCAGGATCAGCAGGGCCAAGAGGCGCGGCAGGACCAGAAGCTCGATCGGATCCAGCCCCAGCACGCGCATCGCGTCGATCTCTTGTTGCATCTTCATCGAGCCGATCGAGGCGGTGAAGGCCGAGGCCGACCGACCCGCCACGATGATCGCGGTCAGAAGGATGCCCAACTCGCGCAGCATGGAGATCGAGATCAGGTCCACGACGTAGATCTCTGCGCCGAACTGTTCCAGCTGCGACGCCCCCTGAAACGCCAGCACGATCCCGATCAGGAACCCCATCAGGGCTACAATGGGCACTGCGTTCAGCCCGGCTTGCTGCATGTGATGCGCCAGCGCAGTCAGCCGAAGGCGGGACGGGTGCAGGACCGTTGCGCCCAGCCGGACCAGGACAAGACCGAAGAACCCGATGGTCTGGCCCAGCCCTGCGGCGTAGGTCATCACCGACCGCCCCAGCGTTTCCAGAAGATCCCCGGCCTCGTGGTGCGGCAGGCGGCGGCGGCGGGTGCGGGCGGCGGGCAGCGCGTCGGTCACGGTGGCCAGAAGCAGGGCCTGCGCCTCGGAGACGCCGGTGAGGTCGATCCTGCGGCCCTGCGCAGCGCTGGCCGTCTGGAACGACGCGATAGCCCAAGCCCCCGCCGTGTCCAGGTGGGTGACCGCAGACAGATCAAGACTGCCAACCGGCCCAAGCCGGCCCAGGACCGCCCGGATTTCGGCCAAGGTTGCCAGTGTCACCGGACCGGCAAGCGCGGAGGAACTGCCAGGCGCGGCATTGCCAGGCATGGGATTGGCAGGCGCGGGATTGCCAGGCATGGGGGGCCCCGGGCGTTTGTCGTCAGCTTCCGTGTCGGGCAAGGCCTGCACCCTTCCGCGCCCCGACAGGACCCTGCCCGGCGATCACCCAAAGCTTGACGATGGCGCGGCGCATGCGACTTCCCTCTGGACCTTTGTCCGTCCGACACGGGGTAACGCTGCACAGCGGCATCGGTTCCGGCACCGCACGGGCGCTGCCGGGACCGGGGCCGGGCAGGTCCGCTGAGCGGTTCAGCCCCGGACCTTGCCAGGCGGATGCGCCGCCCGTCGCCAGATCGGTTTTACCAGCTCCAGAAGGCAAAGCACCCCGACCGCGGCCAGGGCGGGGATCGCCAGAAAGATCGGCTGAAGTGCCGCAAAGCCAAAAAGGTCCCGCGCGGGTTGCCAGGTCAGCGTGACGGCCAGCAGCGCGGCAACCACGGGCACGACCACCGCCAGCGCCCGGTTCGGACGCTGCAGCGCCGTCAGGATGGACGACGACAGCGACCGGTCGACAAGGATCAGCGCCACGACACCCGACACCAGGGTCGCAAAGGTAAGCCCCCGCGTCTGATCCGCCGACAGCCCCTGGTCGGGCGCCAGAAGATAGACGGTGGCCGAGACGGCCAGCACCAGCACGCCTTGCAGCAGGCTCCACAGGATCGTCGGGCCAGAGAAAAGCGGCTCGGCCGGTCGACGCGGCGGGCGGTCCATGACGCCCTCCTCGTCCTGCTCGGCCTCGAAGACCAGACTGCAGACCGGATCTATGACCATTTCCAGAAAGGCGATATGGACCGGGCCGAACAACAGGGGCAGGCCGAACAGCAGCGGCATCAGCGCCAGCCCGGCAATCGGGACATGCACCGCCAGAATGAAGCTGATCGCCTTGCACAGGTTGTCGTAGATGCGCCGCCCCAGCCGAATGGTGGTGACGATGGACCCGAAATCATCGTCCAGAAGCACGATGGACGCCGCCTCGCGCGCGACGTCGGTGCCGCGTCGGCCCATCGCCACCCCGATATGCGCGGCTTTGAGCGAGGGCGCATCGTTCACCCCGTCGCCGGTCATCGCCACGACCGTGCCGCCCGCCTTTAGCGCCGTCACGATGCGCAGCTTCTGTTCGGGCATGATCCGGGCGAAGATCGTTACGTCCTGCACGGCCAGGGCAAGGTCGGCGTCCGACATCCGTGCAAGGTCCGCGCCGTCGATCACGCGGTCACCCGACAGCCCGGCTTGAGCCGCAATCGCCCGCGCGGTCGCCGGGTAATCGCCGGTGATCATGATCACCCGGATGCCGGCAGTCTGGCACTGGGCCACCGCGCCGGGGACCGACGCGCGCAACGGGTCGGCAAGACCGACCAGCCCCATAAGGCAAAACGGGAAGTCGCGCTGGCTGGCGGGCAGGGCTTGTCCTGCAAAGGCCGCCTCGGCCACGCCCAGCACCCGCAGCCCCGCCAGCGCCATCTGGTCGACCTGCGCCGTCAGTGCCGCACGGGCGGAAGGATCAAGCCGGCACAGCCTGGCGATGGCCTCGGGCGCACCCTTGGCGGCGACCTGCAGGCCCCCGTCTGCCGCATCCCAGACCTGCGACATCGCCAGAAGGTCGGGCGATAGCGCGTAGCTGTGCACCAGTCTGCGCCCGGCACCGGGCAGCGTCTCGCCCGCCCGCAGGTCGGCCAGCGACAGCGCGTGAAAGGCCTTTTCCATCGGGTCGAACGGATCGGGGGCCGAAGCCATGGTCCCCGCCGCAACCAGTTCGCGAAAGGCGTCGGGCAGCGCCGGGCCAATGGACGCGGCCCGTCCATCGGGCAGGCGCAGTTCGGCAACCGTCATGCGGTTTTCCGTCAGCGTTCCGGTCTTGTCGGTGCACAGGACGCTGGCCGACCCCAGTGTCTCGATTGCCGAGGCGCGACGGGTCAGCACCCGTGCTTTCGAGATCCGCCACGCCCCCATCGCCATGAAGACCGCCAGCACCATCGGGAATTCTTCGGGCAGCATCGCCATGCCGACGGCGATCCCGGCCAGGGTTCCCTCCAGCCAGCCCCCGCGCAGGAATCCGTACAGCAGCACGACCGTCAGGCTGACCGCAGCGCCTAGGGTCGCGAAGACCAGGACCTGCCTGCGGATCTGGCGTTGCAGCTGCGGCGTTTCGATCTCGAGCTGCCCAAGCGTCGTGCCGACGCGCCCGATTTCGCTGTGCGGTCCGGTGGCGGTGACCTCGGCAAGCGCGGTGCCGCGCACGATCAGACTGCCGGAATAGACCATCGGCTGATCCTCGCCGCCGGGGCGTGCCCCGGGTTCGGCCTTGCCCGCCAGCTTGCGCACGGGCACGGCTTCGCCCGTCAGCAGGGATTCGTCTGCTGCAAGGTCGGTGGCTTGCAGCAGACGGGCGTCCGCAGGCACCCGGTCGCCTTCGGCCAGCACGATCAGATCGCCCCGCACCACCTCGCGCCCGGCGATGCGCTGGCGGCCCCCCTCGCGGATCACCAGCGCGCGCGGGCTGGTCAGGTCACGCAACGCCTCCAGCACCCGTTCGGTCCGGGCTTCCTGCACGACGGTGATGCCGACCGAGAGGCAGGCAAAGACAAGCAGGATCAGCGCCTCCTCGCGGTTGCCAAGCGCCAGGTAGACCATGCCTCCGGCCAGAAGCAGCGCCAGCATCGGCTCGCGCAGGACATCCAGCACGATCCGCAGCGGAGACCGCCGCCGCGTCCGCGGCAGTTCGTTGAAGCCTTCGGCGTCAAGGCGCGCCTGCGCCTCTAACCGGGTGAGGCCGGGGGCATGCAGGACCGGGGCGAGCATTTGTGCGGCGGATCTGCTGGTCACGACGGGCACCTTTGGCGGCGAACCGGGACCTTGCCACATCCGGGGTCCCCCCGTCCTGACCTGGATCAATCCAGCCGCGAGGACCTGGCAACGATCAACGATGGCAAGGATGGCCACCTGCACCGAACAAGATCAGCGCCCTATGAAAGCATCCGAACCCCTGATACAACCCGGGAAATCCGATAATCAAGCGATCATGTCCAACCAGATCATCGTCGTAGACCCGCTGGAGCGGCAGGATATCCTGAAAAGCCTGGCCAGCGAGGTAAGGGTCCGGATTCTTGAGCTTCTGACCCGCCACGGACCGCGCAACGTCAACCAGGTCGCTGACGAGCTGGTGTTGCCGCAGTCCACCGTTTCGTCGAACATCCAGATCCTTGTCGATGCCGGTCTGGTCCAGACCCGCGCCGAAAAGGGGCGCAAGGGCAGCCAGAAGATCTGCTATTCCACGTTCACCGAACTGCTGATCGCGTTCAAGGAACCCTCGCCCGCACAGGTCTCCGGCACGATCGACGTGCAGATGCCGATCGGCCTTTACACCCGCTGCGAGGTCAGCGCCCCCTGTGGCCTGTGTTCAGCCGAGGGTGTGATCGGCCTGCTGGACGTGCCGGACACGTTTCTTGACCCCGACCGGATGCGCGCCGGGCTGCTTTGGTTCACGCGGGGCTTTGTGGAATATCAGTTTCCAAACAACGCCAAACTGGCCGAAACCCCGGTCAAGGCGCTGGAATTGGCGCTGGAGCTTTCGTCCGAGGTTCCTGGGACTTCGAAGGACTGGCCGTCGGACATCACCGTGGCGATCAACGGTGTCGAGATCGACACCTGGACCTCGCCGGGCGATTTTGGCGACAAGCGTGGCAAGCTTACGCCGGACTGGTGGAAGCTGGCCGGTTCGCAGTACGGCGACCTGAAGCGCTGGCAGGTGACGCCCGAGGGCACTTTCCGCGATGGTCGCAAGGTCGCGGATTGCGTGCTTGGGGATCTGGAGCTGAACAACCACCGCTCGATCCGGGTGCGGATCGGCGTGAAGGACGATGCGCGCCATCCTGGCGGGCTGAACATCTTCGGGCGCGGCTTTGGCAACCACGACCAGGACATCACCCTGCGGCTGGTGCGAAGCTGACATCGGCCCACGTTTTCGCTTGACCTGAGGGCGTCGCTCGACGAACCATACCGGAAGTTCTGGTATGAACCGGAATCTCGGATTTCATTTTCCGGAGGAGGGGAGAGCGATGAAGGCCACGGTTACGGCGCATGCCGCCTATACGATTGCCGATATCGACAAGCGGCTTTACGGCTCGTTCCTCGAACATCTGGGGCGGGCGGTCTATACCGGCATCTATGAACCCGGCCATCCGACGGCGGACGCCAGCGGCATGCGCGGCGACGTGCTGGATCTGGTGCGCGCGCTGGACACGCCGATCTGCCGCTATCCGGGCGGCAACTTCGTGTCGGCCTACAACTGGGAAGACGGGATCGGGCCAAAAGAAAGCCGCCCGAAGCGGCTGGATCTGGCCTGGCGCACCACGGAAAGCAATCAGGTCGGCATCCACGAATTCGCCGACTGGGCCGAAAAGGCCGGGACCGAGATGATGCTTGCGGTCAACCTTGGGTCACGCGGGCTGGACGAGGCGCGGGCGTTTGTCGAATACGTCAACCACAAGGGCGGGACCCACTGGTCGGACCTGCGGGCGAAGAACGGGCGCAAGGACCCGTGGAACTGCCGGCTGTGGTGCCTGGGCAACGAGATGGACGGGCCCTGGCAGGTCGGCCACAAGTCGGCGGGCGAATATGGTCATCTGGCGAACGAAACGGCCAAGGCCCTGCGCGGACTGGACCCGACGCTTGAGCTGGTGGTCTGCGGGTCCAGCCATTCCAACATGCCGACCTATCCGCAATGGGAGGCGACGGTGCTGGAGGAGACCTACGACCAGGTCGACCACATCAGCCTGCACATGTATTTCGAGAACTACGAGAAGAACTCGAACGAATTCCTTGCCTTGCCGATGAAGCTGGATCGCTACATCGGCACGATCGCCGGGGTGATCGACTATGTAAAGGCGAAAAAGCGGTCGAAGCGGGATGTCAGGATCAGTTTCGACGAATGGAACGTCTGGTATCACGAACGCAAGGCGGACACCGAACGGATGCGGACCTGGGACTGGCCCGAAGCGCCGGTCCTGCTGGAAGACCAGTACAATTTCGAGGATGTGCTGCAGGTCGGCTGCATCCTGAACACCTTCATCCGCCGCGCCGATGTGGTGAAGATCGCCTGCATCGCGCAGCTGGTGAACGTCATCGCGCCGATCATGACCGAACCCGGCGGAGCGGCCTGGCGGCAGACGATCTACTGGCCGTTCCTGTTCGCGTCAAAGCACGGGCGCGGCACGGCGATGCAGCTTGCGGTCGAGGTGGCAAGCTACGACGCCGATGTGGCCGCCGATGTGCCCTGGCTGGATATCGCCGGGGTGCGGGATGACGACGCGGGTACGCTGACCTTCTTTGCGGTGAACCGCAACGGGGCCGAACCGCTGGAGGTCGATCTGGCGCTGGACGGGTTCGCCGCCAGGACGGTGGAGCATACGCTGATCAAGCACGCCGACCTTGAGGCGCGGAACACCAAGGCCAAACCCGACAACGTCGCCCCGGTCAAAAGCGATGGGGCAAGGATCGCGGGCAAGGGCCTGCATCTGACGCTGCCGCCGCATTCCTACTCGATGATCCGGGTGGGTCTATGAATATCCGACTATCGGATACGTATCACCTTTTGCGTTGATCGAATCGGCGAAGGGTATAGCCTTCGCCAATGGAGGAGCGGCGGACAAACGCCGCATTCAGGGAGGAAAATGATGACCGTTCACGGAATGCTTAAGGCTGCCGTCATTGCGACCATCGGTTTCGCCGGGGTCGCACGGGCGGAAGAAACTGTCGTCTGGTGGGATTTCCTGGGCGGCGGCGACGGCGTGCGGATGAAGAAGCTGATCGAGGACTTCAACGCCGCCCACGCCGGGGCGATCAAGATCGACGCGACCACGCTGGAATGGGGCACCCCGTTCTATGCCAAGGTCCAGACCTCGGCTGCCGTGGGCGAGGCGCCGGATGTGATGACCTATCACGCCAGCCGGATTCCGCTGGCGGTCGAACAGGGCGTTCTGCAGGAACTGACGGCGGAAGACTTTGCCGCGATGGGCCTGGGGCAAGCCGATTTCGCCCCCGCCACCTGGGACGCGGTGACGATCGAGGGCAAGCAATACGCCGTGCCGTTGGATACGCACCCCATCGTGCTTTACTACAACAAGGACCTGCTGTCCGCCGCCGGGATGCTGGACGACAACGGCCTGCCCAAGGGCATGGACAGCCGCGAAGGCTTTACCGCCACGTTGCAGGCGCTGAAGGACAACGGGGTCACTTTCCCCTTGGGGTCGGTGACCGCTGACGGCAACTTCATGTTCCGCACGATCTATTCGCTGGTCGGCCAGCAGGGCGGCGAGCTGATGACGGACGGCGAGTTCCTGGCCGGAGACAACGGTGACAAGCTGGCCAATGCGCTGGGTGTGCTGGCCGACTGGACCAAGGCTGGTCTGCAATCGACCTACACCGACTATCCCGCAACCGTCGCGCTGTTCACCAGCGGCGAGGCGGCGATGATGATCAACGGGGTGTGGGAGGTTCCCACGATGACCGACCTCAACGCGCAGGGAAAGCTGTTCAACTGGGGCGCGGTCGAACTGCCGGTGATCTTTGACATGCCGTCGACCTATGCCGACAGCCACGCCTTTGCGCTGCCCTTGAACCAGGGCAAGGACATGACGCCCGAAAAGCGCGCGGCGGTGCTGGAGGTGATCGGCTGGATCGAAAAGAACTCGCTTCTGTGGGCGACGGCGGGACATATCCCGGCTTACGGCCCGGTGACTGACTCGGCCGAGTACAAGGCGATGGAGCCGAACGCGACCTATTCCTCGCTGACGGCCAACATGATCTTTGACCCGAAAACCCCGCTGGCGGGTGTGGCCGGGCCGATCTTCGATGTGATGTCGACCTATTTCGTCCCGACCCTGAACGGCGAAATGGACCCGGCAGAAGCTGTGACGGCGATCAAGGAAGAGCTGAACGCGCTCTGATCCCTGAAACGCCTGACCGGGCCGCCCATGCTCCCTGGGCGGCCCGGAATTCCCAAGGATGCAAGATGCTGACGAACCGCCGCAAGGATGCCTGGATTGCCGCCGTTCTGGTGGCCCCGTTCCTTGCGATCTATCTTCTGGTCTTCGTCTGGCCGACGGTCCAGATGTTCGGCATCTCTTTCACCGATGCGCCGCTGATCGGCGACGGTGACTTTGTCGGGGTCGACAACTACGCGCGGCTGGACAGCGACCCCCGCTTCAAGACCGCTGCCTGGAATACCGCCTATTTCGTGCTGCTGACGGTGGTCCCCGGAACATGTGTCGCCTTGCTGATCGCGTTGGGCGTGTCGCGGCTGAAGGGGCGGTTGCAGGCGGCGATCCTGGCGCTGTTCTTCCTGCCCTACATCCTGCCGGTTTCCGTTGTCTACCTGATCTGGGACTGGGTGCTGAATTTCCAGTTCGGGATTTCGATGCATGTGCTGGACTGGCTGGGGATCGACCGGGTGCCGATCACCAAATCGCGCGAGTGGTTCATGCCGGCGATGGCCGTGGTCACGATCTGGTGGACCGCAGGATTTTCGATCCTGCTGTTCCTTGCGGGCCTGCGGTCGATCCCGCCCGAGATCTATGAGGCCGCCGCGCTGGACAATGCCGGGCGCTGGACGACCTTTCGCCGGATCACCTGGCCGCTTCTGTGGCCGATCACCTCGCTGGTGTTCACGATCCAGCTGATCTCGCAGCTGAAGATCTTTGACCAGGTCTATCTCTTCTCGCAAGGCGGGCGTCCGAATGACAACATGGTGCTGGTCTACTACGTCTTCCAGCGCGCGTTTCAGCAGAACCAGGGCGGGCGGGCAGCGGCTGTTGCGGTGACGCTGTTCGTGCTGGTGGTCGTCGTCTCGGTCCTGCAGTTCCAGCTGTTGCGTCTGTCGGGGAACCGCAAATGACCGCCGCAAGCGCCCGGCGGGCCAATCTGTGGGGTGGACTGATCACGGCGCTGACCGTTCTGATCGCGCTGATCTGGGCCTTTCCGCTGTACTGGGGCGTGATCTCGTCGCTGAAGCCCGAGGACGAAGTCGTCCGGCCCTATATCGAGCTTTGGCCCGAAAACCTGACCTTCCAGCACTACATCCACGCCCTGACGGCGACGCAGATCGGCAACTGGTACGTCAATTCCGTCGCGGTCGCGGTCGGGGTGATGGTGATCACGATCCTCAGCTCGATGCTGTGCGGCTATGCGTTGTCACAACTCAGCTTTCCGGGGCGCAAAGTGCTTTGGTGGCTGATCCTGGCCAGCTTCATGGTGCCGTTGCAGGCGTTGATCATCAACCACTTCGTGCTGGTGTCGCAATTGGGCCTGATCAACACCTGGGCCGGGATCATGCTGCCGCAGCTGATCCATCCGGTGATCATCATCGTCTACAAGCAATTCTTCGATCAGGTCCCGCGCGACTTTCGCGAAGCCGCGGTGATGGACAACGCCAGCGAGCTGGCGATCCTCGTGGATCGATACGAATCGAACGAGCCGGTGCT